>Ga0210044_10003109_pt1 | contig 23930 bp, 20 predicted proteins | sample CryGey13umfilter_2_FD_183959 | JGI IMG/M metagenome (GOLD analysis project Ga0210044, IMG submission 183959) | Groundwater microbial communities from aquifer in Utah, USA - Crystal Geyser 4/9/14 3 um filter (SPAdes) (version 2) | ecosystem: Environmental > Aquatic > Deep subsurface >... | reverse complement strand
GCATGGGGTATTTTGATACTTCTGGAGTGAAACATTTTATCTTAGATGAAGCCGACCGAATGTTAGACATGGGCTTTAATGAAGACATCTCAAGAATAGCAGAACAATTGCCCAAGGAAAGGCAAAACTTGATGTTTTCAGCAACCATGCCTCCAAAAATTAGACAATTATCCAATCAATTATTAAAAGACCCCATCACCATTAATGTTGCTATTTCTAAACCTAACGAAGGAATTTTACAAGCGGCTTATTTGGTGCACAATAACCAAAAAATAGCACTCATCAAACATTTGTTAAAAGGAAAAGACCACGATTTTATTTTGGTTTTCTCCTCTAGAAAATCTTCTGTAAAAGAAATTACCGCTGCGTTGAATAAACAAGGCATGCCTGCTAAAAGTATTCACTCGGATTTAAACCAGCAAGAACGAGAAGCTGTTTTATTGGATTTTAAAAACAAAAAAATACAACTGTTGGTAGCTACTGATGTGCTATCGAGAGGAATAGATATACAAGGAATTAATTTGGTGATTAATTACGACATCCCGAGTGATGCAGAAGATTATGTACATCGAATTGGAAGAACAGCAAGAGGGGATAATACCGGAGTTGCCATTACTTTTATTAATGCTGATGAATGTTATAACTTCTCTAAAATCGAAAAATTAATCGAAAAAGAAGTCCATAAATTAGCATTGCCAGAAGGATTTGAGGAAGGTCCAAAATACGATACTACTTATAGAAAACCCTTTAAAGGCAAGAAAAACTTTAGTAAAAAAGGAAACTGGAGTAAAAAACCAGCGAAGTAATTGTATAAATGACAAGAAGGTAGTTTTTAAAAACTAGTGCTTTTGGTGTTGGTGGCGTTTATGCCAGTTATGAAATGGAATGGTAGTAATAACCACTATTTCATAACAATTAATTGCCCTGTTCTTTTTCCACTTAAAATAAAGATTGCCTTGGCTCTCGGAATCTTGTTTTTATACAATGAATTCTTATCAATTTCTAAATAACAAGCTGCCAATGTGTAAGATTTCGATTTAGCATATCTCCCAGTGAATCCCGAAAAAAAATCATTAACCAATTTTTCTGCAAAACTGAAATATGTATAAGTTGGTATAGCTATTTTTAATTCGCCATTTTCTATATCTTTTGGACTGATCTTTTTCCCATAAAACAATTGTAAATCCGTTGCTTCATCAGATTTATCATAGTAATATCTTTTTCCAAATTGGTAGTCGACCAACTGAGGCATAGCCACCAGCCCTTTGGATAAACCATTTTTAATGTTTAATTTTTTAAAAGCAGCTGGAAGTATTTTTGAAACTTTAGCATTGTTATTTTTGAGTCTTTTAAACTTAAAAACATTAAACTGTTTAATAAAATTATAAGCTGTAAGTTCTAATTCGGATGAAAATTCTAATTCAGACCTATGGCTATGTTTTCTCTTTTCGTTAATCATAAAAAAAACAGTCGCATTAAGCAATTCTTCATTAATTTCAAAAGGAATTAACTCCTGATCGGCAAGTCCTGAGCTAAAAAACGAACCAGAATTGTTATAGCTAGAAATAAAGGTGTTACGCTGAAGGAGATTGGTATCTAGGTTTTCCAAAAACTTATTGGTTTGAGTAAACCCAACTACATATATTAACAATAGTGATATTGTTAAACCTACTTTCATAAAAAACTTTTTAGTTGTCCAATAGTAACGTCTTTGTTTGAAAATGTTTTAATCTTAATTTCTTTTTCACCGTTTTTCATTGCAGTTGAAAATGATTTGGCATCAATCAAACCAACTTTATCATCTTTCAATACTAACATAATTGCATTATTAGCCGATGCATCATAATAGGCTTTATTTTGCCCTTGAAACTGCATTACACTAGTATTAGATTTATCAATTACATAAACAGTAAAAGGATCTATAGTATTATCTTCTTCATCTATTAGTTTTGCAAGTAACCTAACGGGTTGCTCCATTTGTCTTATCTGGTCACAATTATAAACCCCAAAACTCATTAATGCAAAACTTCTACTTACCAAAATTTCAGACTCCAAACTACGTCTATTTTCCTCAGTATATCGATTGGTAGTTCTAAGGTTAGCTTCATATTCAGCCAATAATTTAGTATACTTTTTATCTGCTCTTGCCCAATTTTTAGTATTTCTTTTAAGGGCATTATTGTATCCTTTATAAACCTGTTTATTTCTTCGTTGTTCAGTTTCGGGATAGGTAGAATTTACATGAGGATAAACCGGCAATATTATCGTGTCATCAAACATAACCATAGTCAGCAAATAATTATCGTCATCAGCATTTGGCTCAAGGGCTATGTTTCTAATGAATGTTGGACAATTTTTTTCGTAATATTTAGCATCTGAAGATAGCAGTCTTTTTACCTTGTATCTGTTGTATGCATTTTTCAGAAAATCAGCCAATGAATCCATTTCGTGAAATGTTTGATTTACTTCATCACCATCATAAATCCAAGTGTATTGTCTTAATGTATTTAATTGAGCGAAGTTTTTTCTTGCATCTTTACTATCGTAAGAGACTGGTAATTTATCAAAGGTTAATTGAAAGCTTTTTAATTTATTGTCTTTTTTAATTTTGTAATTAACTAAATCATAATAAATCGGTGGAGGTTGAGACATTGAAAAAGGAAAGTAACTGTTCATCGCAGTTGAATCCATTAATTGAGATAATCGTTTAGAATCGTTGGGGTCATTAATAGTATCAGCATCCTTAATCTCCCAATTTCCAAGTTTTTCATTAAAAGCATACATATTCATTGCAGGGTCGTTATTGTATGAACGCATATTAACCTGGATTAAATTATCAGGATTTGGATATACTTCTTTTCCATTCACAGATGCTCTAAACTCAATTTGTCCGGCAGAAGAAAAAGTATATGATACACCTGCAGAATCATAAGACATTGGTATGCCACTTACCAAAAAATCAATTGGATCAATGAACTCTCTGAATACTACATCTACTTCACCCTCAATCACATTACCATCTTCATCAACAAAAGCATTTGCTGGAATATCAAGCGTGGTTCCTGATTCCATTTGTAATAAAGTTTTTTCTTTTGTGGATACAATGAAATCTTTTTTAGGCACATCTATTCCGCTAATAGGAGGTGTAATTGTTTTAATGGTTTTAGTACTCTCAGTCACTTCTTTATTATCCACGATAAAATCATCATAAAAATCCCAATAAATTGCGAGTTGATCATTGCTTTTTTGAAGATTGGCAATTTCCTGAGGATTAATGATATTGTTCTTGATGATAAATGATTGAAGTTTTTTTAAAGAGGCCAACTCTTCAGGAATCTTCTGAATGCTATTTCTGGTAAAATTCAGTCTTTTTAGTTCTTTTAAACTTGAAATACTTGAAGGAATATTCTCCATACCACAAGCTATAATACTGATATCGTTTATAATGTTCTTATTCAATTGGGCAAACAATTCATCAACATTAAGATTGGAACAATTCTTTATATTTATAGTACTTAGTTTTTCCAGTTGAGCGATTTCATAAAAAGAGGGTGAAATTCTACAATTATCTATCATAATTTCTCTTAATGAAGTTATCTGTTCTAGTCCATTAGAAAATATCCCGTTTTCAATTTCAAGAACTTGAATATTATTCTCAGCAAAAAGGGAAAGTAAATTGTAAACATTCGAATTAACAATACTTAATCGTTGAAGTTGATTTAATTTAATTGATTCCTGTGGTAATGAGGTTAGGTTAGAGGACACAATTTTAAGATGCTGAATATTTTGTAAATTCAATACTTCAAGATCCAAAAATTTTAAGCCTCCTATTGTCAAGGTTTGCAAATTGTTTAAATAAGAAAGGGTAATAAATACATCCTTTTGTTTTAGACTGTCATTATTGGCAATATTGAAATCACTAAGGTGGGAACAGTTAATAATCTTATTGTTTATTTCTACTAAATTATTATTTGACACATCCAATCTTTTCAGTTGGGATAGAAATTCAATTTCGTAAGGTAAGTTTCTTAACTTATTGTTACTGATATCTATGTTTTTTAAATTCACAAAATTTCCTATTTCATGAGGCAGATAGTTAAGCATACAATTGGAAACATGGAGTTCTTCCAAACTTTTAGATGAATTTATTGCAATTAAAAGTTCCTGTAACTTCAACCCTTTTTGGCCATCCAATTTTAGAACTTTTAAGTTAGGTAGTTTTATTACTGATTTAAATTCTACAACACCACTTTTTGTTAAATCCAACTCCTCTAAATTTACTAAACTAGAAATATTCATTGGGAGCTCCTTTATGGCAGGATTGTTCAATTTTAAAATCTTTACTTCTTCGGGGGATTCAAAGGCTTTTTCTAAACTATAAAAATTTCCTTTGTTGTTTTGAGCTTGTAGCATCTGAGATGACAAAATGAAAATAAAAGCTAGATAATTTATTAATTTTTTCATGGTCAAAAGTTTTAGTTCTCTAATTGACAATAATTATGCCGTGTAAAAAAATGAAGAATAATGATATAATACATAAACTCCAATTTGTTACATTTTATTATTGTTATTGTTTATTTATAGCGATTCTGAACAATTTTTTATCCAAATTCTGTATACTAATTATTTTACTATAAGCGATAACATTGTAGATGAACCTTATGATTTAAGTATTTGCAATACAGTTGGGCAACTTTTGTTTTAAGAAGAAAACATTCTCACTAATACTAAAATAATCAACATCACAAATTATAATACTAGCCTATTGTTTATCAATATAAAAACACAAAATCAATCAATTAATTATAAACTTTTAAAACCTTAATATTATGAAAAGATTTACACTTCCGGATAAAAAGCATTAATAAAATGATTGATGGTGTTTTGGTTTTTATGATGGATAATTGAAATTACATCAAATCTACACTCTAAATCAATTTCTTTTTCATTCATATAATAATCCGCACCTTCTATTAAATGTTTTTGCTTTTTTAATGTAACTGCCTCTTCGGGCTCACCAAAAACAGAAGAACTTCTAGTTTTTACTTCAATAAATACCAACTCGTTTTTATCAATTGCAATAATATCAATTTCAAATTTCTTTTCTCTCCAATTGTTTTCTACCACCTGATAACCAATATTTTGAAGAAAATTGGATGCAATTTTCTCTCCTTTTATTCCTAACTGATTATGTTCCGCCATTTAAAATAGTTAACCGATGTGTAAAAGTATTTATTAATTTTTGAGTAAAACTTTCTATCTAAAAATGAATTTTAGTAAACTTGCTTTACTTAAAAATAACATTATGCAACTATTAAAGTCCATCTCATTTTCAATTTTCCTGTTTATCTCTTCTGTTTTAATGGCTCAAAACTTTGAGGGAGTTATTGAATTTAAGCGAGTAAATTATTACGATGAAACGAATTACACCTATTATGTTTCGGTTGACAAAGTAAGGATAGATGAACTAAAAAAAGACGGAACAGTTTCAGGAACCATGTTAGTTGACCTTAAAACAAAAGAAGTGCTTGCTATCAACCATGAAAGGAAATTATACATGGACATCAAATCAACGCCAAGTGTAAAAGATGTAAGTAAATCCGAAATTTTTAAGACTTCTGAAAAAAAAGATATACTGGGTTATAGCTGCAATAAATGGACTGTTAGTAACCCTGATTTCAAATCTAAAGCAGAATATTGGGTAATTGATAAAGGAAACTTTTTCTTTTTTAATGAGTTAATGAAAGCACTGAATAGAAAAGATAGAATTGGATTGTATTTTATGCAAATACCAGAAAATGCTGGATTTTTTCCAATAATTGGCGAAGAAAAAGGTTTTGATGGCAAATTGAAAGAGCGAATGGAAGCGACCAAAATGACTTTAAAGAAGATAGAAGCTACCATTTTTAAAATTCCTGCAGGTTATCAAAAATTTGGAAATTCTTGAGGCAAACAAGTCTGAAGTTAGAATCCGTCAACTGACGGAGGAAGAAGGAAGATAAATTAAATCCAAAATCGTAAATCTCAAATCGTAAATCCAAAATCGTAAATGCCAAATCGTAAATGCCAAATCGTAAATGCCAAATCGTAAATGCCAAATCGTAAATCCAAAATTTCAAACCTCAAACTTCAAAGTGCAAATTTCAGCTACTTTTAATTTTACTGTAGCACCCATTTTTAATGCTAAGTTGGTTGAAATATGTCCAGCCTCAAAACCAAAACAAACTGGATAATCATATTCTTTTACTGCATCTAAAATAATTTCTTCTGCTGTTTTTCCATAAGGAATAGTATTGTCTTTCATTGCTGTCATTCCTCCTACAATTAACCCTGAAAGATTTTTTAACATTCCTACTCTTTTCAAATTCATCATCATTCTATCAATATGATACAAATACTCATCTAAATCTTCGATGAACAAAATCTTATTCTTTGTATCTAATTGAGAAACCGAACCAGTTAAACTGTATATAATTGATAAATTTCCTCCCACTAATTCTCCTGCTGCTTCTCCTTTTCTATTGAGTAAATGAGTATCAAATTGATAACTTAATTTTTCTCCAAACAACGCATTTTTTAAACTTTGTAAACTTTCGACTGAATTAGTTGAAAAATTAATAGGCATAGTGGCATGCAATGTTTGAATGTTAAAATTTTGATTGATATGATTGTGTAAAACTGTTACATCACTATAACCAACTATCCATTTTGGATGTTTTTGAAATTCACTAAAATCAAGACCATCAATAATTTTAACCGTTCCATAACCTCCTCGGGCACAAAAGATAGCTTTAATCGTATTATCGTCCAATGCTTGTTGTAAATCTTGTACTCGTTGTGTGGTAGTTCCAGAAAATTGATCATCTTCATTCAATAAATTTTTACCTAAAATTACTTCAAAACCCCAATTGTTAAAAACTTCAATAGCAGGTTGTAATTCAGCTAACGAAACTTTTCGAGCGGTAGCAACGATAGCAATTTTATCACCTTTTCTAAGGTATCTTGGTTTTTCCATCGTCATCTTTATAATATTAGCTTTTCAAAACGTATTTTTGTCAAAAGTAAAAATTAAAACTTCAAACCTCAAACATTGAACATTAAACGACATACCATAACTGCTGCCCTGCCTTATGCAAATGGACCTTTGCATTTGGGACATATTGCTGGTTGTTATTTACCAGCAGATATTTATGTTCGGTTTTTAAAATCAAAAAACAAAGATGTTGTTTTTGTTTGTGGATCTGACGAACATGGTGCTGCCATTACACTTCGAGCAAAAAAAGAAAATACAACTCCACAAGAAATTGTAGATAAAAACCATGCGTTAATCAAAAAAGCTTTTATCGACTTTGGTATCGATTTCGATATTTACCACAGAACTTCTTCTGAATTACACCATAAAACTGCTGCTGAATTTTTTAAAAATTTGCATGATAAAGGCTCTTTTACTAAAGAAACTTCCGAACAATTTTATGATGAAGAACAAGACCAATTTTTAGCCGATAGATATATTACAGGAACTTGTCCGAAATGCAATGCTCCTGGTGCTTATGGCGACCAATGCGAAAAATGTGGATCAGCTTTGAGTCCAACCGAATTGATAAACCCTAAATCAACCATCAGTGGAAACGCTCCAATTTTAAAGGAAACCTCTCATTGGTATTTACCCATGAACAAACATGAAAAATGGCTAAAAGAGTGGATAGAAACTGGCAAATTAGATGGTGTTCAACAACACGACCCCAGCAAATGGAGAAAGCAAGTAATTGGTCAATGCAAATCGTGGATTGATAACGGTTTGCAACCACGTTCCATTACTCGCGATTTAAATTGGGGAGTAAAAGTTCCAGTTGAAGGTGGCGAAGGAAAAGTTTTGTACGTTTGGTTTGACGCTCCAATTGGCTACATTTCTGCCACTAAACAATGGGCATTAGACAACAATAAAGACTGGGAAGATTACTGGAAAAGTGATGAAACGGAGTTGATTCATTTTATTGGAAAAGATAACATCGTTTTTCACTGTATTATTTTCCCAATTATTTTAAAAGAACACGGTGGTTTTATTTTGCCAACCAATGTGCCAGCGAACGAATTTTTAAATTTAGAAGGCAATAAAATTTCTACTTCTCGAAATTGGGCAGTTTGGTTGCACGAATACTTAGAAGATTTTCCAGATAAGCAAGACGAATTGCGTTATGTGCTCACTTCAATTTCTCCAGAAAGCAAAGACAGTGAATTTACTTGGAAAGATTATCAAGCAAGAGTGAATAACGAGTTGGTTGCCAACATTGGAAATTATGTAAATAGAGTAATCGTACTTATTAATAAGTTTTACGATGGAATTGTACCACCCTTTAATAAACAGGAATCACTCTCTCTTGAAACTAAAAATCCTGATTATTATTCTTACTTAGGATTATTAAAAAATTACAAAGATGTTGTTGAAGAATTGATCATTAACTTTAAATTTAGAGAAGGATTGTTTGAAGTGATGCGACTTTCTTCTGAAGGAAATAGAATTTTAGCAGCTATAGAACCATGGAAATTAATCAAAACTAATCCTGAGAAAGTAAAAACGGTAATGAATTCTGCCATTCAAACAGTAGCTGCATTAAGCATTATTTGTGAACCCTATCTTCCTAAAACTTCAAAAAAAATAAAGCAATTATTAAACCTGAGCGAAGAAGATTTAGCATGGTTTACCATGAATGAAAAATTGATTAATTGCTCTTTAGTTCCAACAAATCACCAAATTGGCAACGCTGAGCTACTTTTCCAAAAAATAGAAGACGATGCCATTGAAGCACAAATAAAGAAATTAAATAAAACCAAAATACATCAATCCAACCCTAAAGCAAAACCGATGAAAGAAGAAATTACTTTTGATGAATTTTCCAAAATGGACATCAGAATTGGTACCATTTTAACTGCCGAAAAACATCCTGATGCAGACAAATTATTGAAAATGACAATAGATACAGGAATTGATGTAAGAACCGTCGTTTCTGGTATTGCCGAACACTATCAACCTGCTGAAGTAATTGGAAAACAGGTTTCAGTTTTGGTCAATTTAGCACCCCGAAAAATTAGAGGAATAGAATCGCAAGGAATGATTTTGATGGCAGAAAATAACGAAGGTGTTTTAGCTTTTGTTTCTCCAGAAAAAGCGATTGACAACGGAGGAGAGGTGAGGTAAAGAAGTTGGAGGACAGAAGACCGAAGTCGGAAGTCCGAAGTAGAAAATTGGCAGTTAGCGTTGACTTCCCTCCCTCATCTGACGAAGGGTTAGGGGTGTGTAAAAATTAGAAAGGTGAAGGTAAAAATTTGAAAATGAAATAATTACGAACATTATAAACTTAATATTTAATACCATGAAAACTGTCAACGCAATATTAGGAGCAATCATCTCATTTTTTTTGTTATTGGGAATTACTTTTAAAACAATGCATTGGCCTGGTGCTGGAGTACTTATTGTTCTCTCTGCATCCTTATTATCATTGTATATGATTCCAGTAGCAATTGGTAATATATTGAATTACAAAAAGAAAACTTTTTTTGCTATATGCAATGGAATAGGAGCATTTGGTGGTATGATTTTATCTGTTGGTTTATTATTTAAAATAATGCACTGGCCTGGTTCAGGTGTTATGATGATTTTTGGAATGTTCTTTTCAATTATTGTAATTCTATTCTTTATGGTGCTTTTCATTGTTTCTAAAGAACCCATCAAATTAAGTCCAGGCACTTTTTACGTAACCATTTGCTTTGGAATATTAATCTATGGAGTTTCTGTTGGAGGAAGTTCTAGAATGGCATTAACTGGGATTATTAATAGTGCTAATATTGCTGAAGAAAATGTAAAAACTATGGCTTATGAAATTGACGTTCACAGTGCAGTTTACCAACATGCTAGCCTCTTACATAAAGAAGTTGGTGAATTGTATTATTACATTGAAAATTTAAAAGAAAAGCTATATGAAGAAGTTGAAGGTATTCCTTCAGAGGTGGCTGATACTATTTCATTAAATAATATTTATGCCGTTGATAATTATGATATTCCAACACATTTATTGGGAATTGCGGATCCTGGAAATCCAGCTAAGGTTCCTGGAATGGAAGAATATAGTGCAACCACTTTAAAGGAGAAAATAGAAAAATTTAATGCTATTCTCAATGAAATTGATCCAAAAATGGAAAAATTGAATACTCAAGATAACAGCTATAATGGACAGCTTGATGCATGGGAAACGTCTACTTTTTATCATTATCCATTGGCTCAAGTAATATTAACTTTGAACTTAATTGAGCTAGAAGCATTTGCAAAATCGAATTATTTAATTGTATGGAATCAACCCAAAATATCAGAACAAAAATCCGAAAATGAATCCAAAGAAAAGTAGTCCGAAAGACGACAAGCCAAAAAGAAAAGCTGGAACTTATGTTCGTAAGCCTTACAAAAAGACTGAATTTAAAAAAGATCGTCCAGCTAAAAAGAATAACCCACACACCAAAGCAGATGATGGCTTAACTCGATTAAACAAGTTTTTAGCAAATGCTGGCATTTGTTCTCGGAGAGAGGCTGATACCTTAATAAGTTCTGGTGTTGTTACGGTTAACGGAAAAGTGGTTACAGAAATGGGGTTTAAGGTAGCTCCAGAAGACAAAATTACTTATGGTGGTGAAACCATTAAAGGAGAAAAAAAGGTTTACATTTTAATGAATAAACCCAAAGATTTTATTACCACCGTTGATGACCCTTTTGGTAGAAAAACAATACTAGAATTATTAGGAAAACTAAAACAACGAGTTTACCCTGTAGGAAGATTAGACAGAGCAACAACAGGGGTTTTAATGTTGACTAACGATGGAGATTTAACCAAAAAATTAACTCATCCTAAATTTGGAGTTAAGAAAATATACCACGTAACATTAGACAAATTTGTTACTGCAGCTCATCTCAAACATTTATGCGATGGTTTTGAGTTAGAAGATGGTTTTACCAAAGCCGATGTTGCCGTTCACATTGGGAGTGGAAAAGATAAAAAACAAGTTGGAATTGAGTTGCACTCTGGAAAAAACAGAATCATCAGACGAATGTTTGAGCATTTAGGATATAAAGTAGTTAAACTAGATCGCTCTTATTTTGCAGGTTTTACAAAAAAAGATTTGGCTCGTGGTCAATGGCGTTTTATGACAGAAAAAGAGGTTGGTCTTTTAAAGATGGACCAAAAATAAATTCACTTTCGTTTTCGTCATTGCGAATGAAGTGCAACGAAATGAAGCAATCTTTTAGAATTATCAGATTTCTCAACTTCTCACAAAGACGTTATTTCCATAAACATCCTATTGATAATAAGTTTCTTTTCATCCTAAAAATTGGGTGCTTTTAAAATAGAATTTTGTTTGTTACGTTAATAAAAGGAAAGAAAAGGGATTTTAGTAGTGTAGTTAAACATCCCTCTAAATCTCCCTTCAAAGGGAGACTTAAAAGTTGGAATGAAAAAATTAAAAATCACATCAATTGTAATTGGAGCAATAGTAGTAATACTAGTTGCAACAGGTATTATTTTTTCAACAATTTACGAAGACAAAGTAAAGGCTTATATCATCGAGCAGATTAACAACAGCGTTAATACAAAGATTGACGTGAAAGAAGTTAATTTTTCTGTTTTCAAAAAATTTCCATATGCTTCTTTAGAATTTAAAGAAGTAACCGCTGAAGAAGTCACAAAAAATGAAAAAAAAGGAACTTTATTTTCTGCCCAATCTATCTATCTTCAATTTAACATCATAGATATTATCAAGGAAAATTACATTATCAAAAAAGTACAAGTAGAAGATGGTATCGTCAACATAAAAATTGACAGGTTTGGAAACGATAATTACCATTTTTGGAAAACAACAACCTCTGAACCAGAAAAAAAACTTTCGATTGAATTAGAAAAATTAACTTTTCAACACGTTAACTTTTACTTGTTAAATGACTATAAAGGTTTGGATATGGACATAGAAGCTGTTGATGTTGCCTTATCTGGAAATTTCTCTAGCGATGAATTTACACTGAACACCAAAGCACATTTATTGGTCAACCAAATTAACGAGCACAAGCAATCGATAATAAAAAACAAAAATATGAACATCAATACTTCTTTAGCCGTTAATCAAAAAAAGAGATTGTACCACATTAAAAAGGGAGAAGTAGCCATAGAAAATATGAAATTTGTTCTTTTAGGAAATATCAAAAATCAAGAAGTAGGTATTCATTTAGACATTCATTCTAAAGGAAACGAATTAGAGCTAAAAGAATTAGTTTCGCTATTGCCAACTCAACAAAAAGAAGCCATTTCGGCTTATGAAACTCAAGGAAAAATTACTTTCGCCTGTATTATTAAAGGAGAATTATCCATTAAAAAATCACCACTATTTGAAGCTGAGTTTACCATAAAAAATGGAACGATAACTGAAAAATCATCCAGCAAATCTTTAACCAATGTCATTTTATCTGGAAATTTTACCAACGGAAAAGACAATAACAGCAATACGTCCAGATTAACCTTAAACCCTTTCGATGCCAACTTTGGTGCAGGACACATTTCGGGTAAATATGTGATTACCAATTTTTCTAACCCTTTTATTGAATTTGATTCAAAAGCAACGATTGATATAGCAACTGCTAAAGAATTTTTTAAATTAGACACGTTAGAACTAGCCAACGGAACTGTAGAACTTAATCTCAACTATAGCGGTTACATTAAAGAACTCCATAACATTAAAGCAAGCGAATTGCGAAAATTAAACGCCAATGGAACTGCTCGATTAAGTGGCGTAAACCTAAAGTTAATTAATAATCCTAAAACTATTAACAACATTAATGGTTCTTTTATTTTTAACAACAACGATGTGCAAGTCGATACCCTTAATTTCAACATCAACAAAAGTGATTTTGAGTTAGATGGGAAATTTAAAAACTTGCTTGCCTATTTGTTTATTGAAGGAGAATATTTGGCTGTTCAAACGAACTTCCATTCCAATAATTTAGTTTTAGACGAGTTGCTGATGGCTAATAGTGAATCTAAAAACGAGAAAATTTATACTTTTAATCTTCCACAAAATATTCATCTTAATTTTAATGCAAAAGTAGATACCTTTCAATTCAGAAAATTTTTTGCTACACAATTTCGAGGAACTATTCAATTAGAAGATAAAATAGTAACGGCAACCGATGTTTCATTTAATGCCATGAAAGGAAAAGTAAACGGAAATATTGCCATTGACGATTCTAAAGAAAACGAAGTGCTCATTACCAGTAAAGCCGAAGTTGTTGCTATCGACATTAACAACTTATTTAATCAATTCGAAAATTTTGGACAAACTCATATTAATGCTGAAAACATTAAAGGAACAACTACTACGAAAATAGAATTTGCCTCCGTTTGGGATAAACAACTGAATGTAAATAAAGATAAAATTTATGTACTTGCTGATGTAAACATTTCCAGAGGAGAATTAATAAATTATCAACCTTTGTTAGCCTTAAGTAAATACATTGAATTGGAAGAATTGAAAAATGTAAAATTTAACACCTTAACCACGCACATAGAAATTAAAAATCAAACTGTTTACATTCCAAAAACAGAAATTAAATCTTCTGCGTTAGACTTAACCATTTCTGGAACTCACACTTTTAATAACGAAATAGATTACCGTTTTAAATTGTTGATGAGTGATGTATTGTGGAAAAAAGCAAAAGCAACTAAAAAAGAAAATTCGGAATTTGGATATGAAGCAGATGATGGATTAGGAAAAACAACTTTGTTTTTACACATGACAGGAACAGTAAGTAACTATAAGATAAGTTACGACACCAAAGGCTTAAAAGAAAGTTTTGTGGAAGATTTGAAAAAAGAAAAAAATACGTTGAAAAGTATTTTAAAAGAGGAGTTTGGTTGGTTTAAAAAAGACTCAACTATTAATCAAAACAATCCGTCAGCTGACGGACCAAAAGGTGATGGATTTGAATTGGAATGGGAAGAGGAAAAAGACAGCAAAAGCCCAAATGACAATAAGAAAGACAACAAGAAACAAGATAAGAAAATAGAAAAAAAAGGATTAGGAAAATTTATCGATAAAGTTGCACAACCCGACCAAAAAGAATATGAAGAAGGTGATGATTTTTAATCATTGAAATTCTCATTTATTTTCCACAACTGCTAACAAACTTCTCCCAAAACTAGACTGTATGGAGTGTTGAAAAATTGGTGTATTAAACAACTTTAAATAGACATTTTTTTACGAACTTGCACCTAAATTATTTGAGTTTTGAATAAAAAATCAATGAATACTAAAGAGAAAATAAGCATAGAAGAGTTTGACGGAAAACGCTTTCAAATAAGGCTTGTCGAACCAAAAGATAACAAAAAGGCTGTATTAACTCATTATTTACACAACATCCACAATGGAGTTTCAAAGCATTATAAAAAGGACGCATTGAAGGTTTTAAAAGAATATGTTCAATACAAAGAGGAAGATGAAAACATTTCAATGGTTGCAGAAGAAGCACTACAACAACTGCTTTTTGAAGTTGAAAACGTGCCGTTTCCAACACCCAACAACTACTCTTTTAAGTTTATAGACCTTTTTGCTGGTATTGGTGGTTTTAGACTTGCAATGCAAAATCTTGGTGGAAAATGTGTATTTACAAGTGAGTGGGACAAAGAAGCACAGCGAACATATAGAGCAAATTTTGGAGAAATTCCATTTGGAGACATAACAAAACCAATAACTAAAAATTATATTCCAGACAATTTCGATTTATTATGTGCAGGTTTCCCCTGCCAAGCATTTTCTATTGCAGGCAAGCGTGGAGGTTTTGACGACACAAGAGGGACTCTATTTTTTGACGTTGCAGAAATCATTAAAAAACATAAACCAAAAGCGATTTTTCTTGAAAATGTAAAAGGCTTGAAAAGCCACGATAAAGGTAAAACACTTGAAACAATATTGAATGTTTTACGCAACGACTTAAATTATTTTGTTCCCGAACCTCAAATTATTAATGCGAAAAATTTTGGTGTACCTCAACATCGTGAACGAATTTACATTGTTGGTTTTCGCAAAGACGCAGGAATAACAAAATTTGAATATCCTAAACCAACAAAACAAAAAGTATCATTTGCAAAAGTAAAGGAGAAAAAAGTGCCACCTACAAAATATTTTCTTTCAACTCAATATGTGCAAACATTAATTAATCACAAGGAAAGACACGCAAACAAAGGAAATGGTTTTGGCTATGAAATCATTCCTGACACAGGAATTGCAAACGCAATTGTTGTAGGCGGCATGGGAAGAGAAAGAAATTTAGTTTATGATCATAGAATTATAGATTTTACACCTACAACTCACATAAAAGGAACCGTAAATAGAGAAGGTATTCGTAAAATGACACCAAGAGAATGGGCAAGACTTCAAGGCTTTCCCGATAAATATATAATTCCTGTTGCTGATGCATCAGCTTACAAGCAATTTGGCAACTCTGTTGCCGTTCCTGCAATTCAGGCGACAGCAAAAAACATTTTAGAATTAATTGGAATTGAAATCAATGATAACAGGAAATAAAGGCGAATGGAGTGAAATATATGCATTGTTCAAGTTACTTGGCGATAAACTATTATTTGCAGGAAATGCACAACTAAATAAAGTTGAAGAACTTTTTTATCCAATAATCAAAATAATACGTAACGAAAGTGGTGGAAATTTTGAATATGAATTAAATGGAGATTTAGTAATTGTCTCTGGTGGAAAGGAAAAATTAAGAATTCCAGTTAAAACATTTACTGAACAATCCTCAAAATTATTATCAAAAATAAAAGGTTCAACTGGAGCTTTCAGCGTTCCCGAAGTTGAAGCATTTATGAAATCTATAAATTGCCAATCATTAAAAGCAAAATCAACTTCAAAAACAGACATTCGAATTGTAATTCACGATCAAAGAATTAACCAAAACACAGAATTAGGATTTAGCATAAAGTCTCAATTGGGCAGCGATGCTACCCTTTTAAATGCTGGAAAAACAACCAATTTTATTTATCAAGTATTAGGTTTTAAACCAACTGTAAAAGAAATAAAAGCTATCAATGAAATTGACACAAAAAGTAAAATTAAAGATAGAATTGAGGAGATTAAAAAAGCAGGTGGAAAATTAAAATTTTCGACGCTTGAACAAGATGTTTTTAAAAATAATTTAGTGCTTATAGACAGTTTGTTGCCAAACATTATAGCCGAAATTATCAAAACATTTTTCACAACAACATTAAGTTCAATAAAAGACCTCACAGAAAGTATTAACAAATCAAATCCTCTCAACTACGACACTCAATTTGCTCATACATTTTACGACTACAAAATTAAACGTTTCTTAACTGATGTAGCTTTAGGAATGACACCTTCAAAGGTTTGGACAGGTATTTATGACGCAACTGGTGGCTATCTAATTGTAAAAGAAAATGGTGAAATTTTATGCTATCACATTTATAATAGAAACCAATTTGAAGATTATTTATTCACAAACACAAAACTTGAAACGGCAAGTAGTAGCCGACACAAATTTGGTAAATTATACGAAGACAATGGGCAATTTTATTTCAAACTAAACTTACAAATTAGGTTTAAATAGCCAACGCATATGGTAGCCACAAGATTTTTTCTACACTAAAATCAACCAACATAATGCAAAAGAGCTACCAAACAACAGAACAACAACAATGCAATGGAAAAACAAGCAATAACAGAAATAGAAGCACGAGAACATAACATTTCCTACCAATAATTGAGTAAACAAAATAAAATCATGAAAAAACAACACCTTTTTCCCAGCCTTATCCTAATTAATGTTTTCGCATTATTTTCTTGTGGGCAGGAAAATGAAGCTACCCTAACAGCTAATGAAACTGAAAAAACTTTAGTGGAAGAAGTGATTAACAGCAATTACCAATTAGATGCCACTAACACTAAAGCGGATTGGGAACGAACACTTGACCAGAAACCAACCAAACAAAAAGTAAAACTGTTCGGCAGTATGGTAGATGTAGAATTGGGTGCGGTAAAATTAAACACCAATGGAACAATAGCTGTAAATAATGGAGAACTAAATACCACCAATGACGATGTTGTCGATGCTACCGTTATTTTCGACATGGCATCGCTAAAGTTTGCACAAGAAAAAGGAAGTGGTTTATTTGATGCAAAACAATATCCCAATTCAACATTAACGTTAACTAATTTTAAAGCAGATAGTGCTGGATATTTAGCGGAGGGAACACTTACTATTCAAAAAGTAAGTAAGTCCGTTACTGTAGTTCTTGAGATTATAAAAACTGATAAAAATTATTCATTAAAAGGTTCGTTTACCATCAATACACTCGATTTCCCATTGCGAGATAAGGTAACCGAAAAAGACATCAATAAAGACGAAATAAAAATACTTTTTGAATTGAACTATATCTTTAAATCTTAACTGATAAGGTTCTATGGATATGCAAAATTTCGAGCATTTAAAAAAATTCGAATCTAATAATTGGTCGGGAGGTGTTACTACTCAGCTTTTTATTTACCCACCAACGGCAGATTACCAACAATTAAATTTTAGTTTCAGAATAAGCACAGCAACTGTAACTACTGAAAAATCTGATTTCACGACACTTCCCAGAGTTTCGAGGAAACTAATGGTATTGAGTGGAGAAACAACACTTTATCACGAAAATCACCACACCAAACAACTAAAAAAGTTTGATGTTGACAAATTTGAAGGAGCTTGGAAAACTTCATCCATTGGAAAATGTACCGATTTTAATTTAATGACCATTGGGAAAACTACTGGAGAAATAGAAGCTGTTGTTATCAAAAAAGATCAACATTTAGTTTATCCTATCGAAAACAAATGGGATTGGGTATTTATTTATCTATTTTCAGGAAAACTAACCCTGTTGTTAAATAATAAGAAAATAGAAATCAACCAAGGTAATTTATTAGTTCTTAACGAAACTGTTATTCATTCATTGGAGTTGGAAGGAATTGAACACAGTGAATTGATTTTTTCTAAAATTTCAGTTTAAATTATAACTAATCAATTAATGTGAACATCAAACAATACTTCCTATTTTTGTGTTTGATAACATATTATTTTTTAATTTTTAAATAACCTTTTTATGCTAGATGCTATAAAATTATTTTTTGAAGGAATAGATAGTCCAGTTCAACAAGCACTTATTGCTACTTTATTTACTTGGGGGGTAACGGCAATTGGAGCTTCCTTTGTATTTTTCTTTAAAACAATGAACCGTGCAATTTTTGATGGTATGCTAGGCTTTACAGGAGGCGTTATGGTTGCGGCAAGTTTTTGGTCTTTATTAGCTCCAGCAATTGACATGTCAGGAGGAGAGGGTTTTATAAAAGTAATGCCAGCCGCTTTAGGCTTTTTAGGTGGTGCATTATTTCTATATAGTTTAGACAAAGTGATGCCTCATTTACACATTAATTTTAAAGAAACTGAAAAAGAAGGTGTGAAAACAGATTGGCATCGTTCCACTTTATTAGTAATGGCTATTACGCTACATAACATTCCAGAAGGTTTAGCTATTGGAGTATTGTTTGGTGGTGTGGCTGCAGGATTTGATGGAGCAACACTAGGTGGAGCCATCGCATTAGCAATAGGTATCGGAATACAAAATTTTCCAGAAGGAATTGCCGTATCTATGCCATTAAGAAGACAAGGGTTATCAAGATGGAAAAGTTTTAACTATGGACAATTATCCGCAATTGTAGAACCGTTTGCAGCAGTTTTGGGTGCTTGGGCAGTAATGTCATTCCAACCAATTTTACCTTACGCTTTAGCATTTGCCGCAGGAGCAATGATTTATGTAGTTGTAGAAGAAGTGATTCCAGAAACACAACGTGATAAATTTACTGATATAGCTGTTTTAGGATTTATTGGTGGTTTTATTGTAATGATGGTGTTAGATGTAGCTTTAGGGTAATAAAGTCGAAAGTTAGAAAGTCTTAAAGTCTAAATTTGCTACTTTTGTAATGTGAGTACTCCAATCAACATAAAAAATAGAAGAGCTAAATTCGAGTACGAATTTTTAGAAAAATTTACTGCAGGAATTCAATTAACTGGAACGGAAATTAAATCTATTCGTGCTGGAAAAGCTAGTATTGTTGAAGCTTTCTGCTTTATTAATAACGATGAACTCTTTATTAAAAACATGTTTATTGCCGAATACGAAGAAGGTTCTTACAACAATCACGAGCCTCGTAGGGTTCGAAAACTTTTGTTAAACCGCAACGAAATTGACAAACTCGTTAAAAAGAAAAAAGATGTTGGGTTAACCATTATTCCAATTAACCTGTTTATTAATGGTAAAGGTTATGCAAAAATTGACATTGCATTAGCAAAAGGTAAAAAATTGTACGATAAACGTCAAGATTTAAAATCTAAAGATGATAAAAGATCGATGGATAGAGCAAAAAAATCTTAATCAGCCATGCAAATAAACAGTTCGAATAGTCAACCCCAATTTTCGGTACTAATTTTAGCTGGCGGAAATTCTAGTCGAATGAAATTTCCTAAACCTTGGTTAAAAGTTGATACTACTACTTTCTTAGAAAAAATTATTACTACTTACCAAAATTTTGGTATTCAGAAAATTATTGTGGTTATCAATCAAAAATTTTGCATTGAACCTTGGGAAAGTAAAATTAAATCTCTAAAAAATCAGGCAACAATTGTTGAAAACACAGCTGTTGAAAAAGGTCGATTATATTCCATTCAATTAGGACTTCAACGTTTAGCTGATGCTGATTTTGTCTTTATCCAAAATATCGACAACCCATTTATTGATAAAAAAATATTGAAAAAATTACAACAAAATAGATGTAAAACTGGAGTTACCGTTCCTACTTTTAATCAAAAAGGCGGTCATCCAATTTTAATTAATCGTGCGATAAAAGAACAAATTATTAATAATTTTAACTCTTCTTCTACTTTGCACGATGTCATCAATTTGTTTGACAGAAAAAATGTTGAAGTAGAAGATGATAGTATTTTAATAAATATCAATACTCCAGAGGAATACAAAAAAATTTGAAAATGTGTGAATTAAAATGAACATTTATACCGAAATAGAGCAAATTAAAAAAAGAGGAGAAAATGCTGCTTTGTGCATTATTGTGCAAACCAAAGGCTCTACACCAAGAAAAGCAGGGGCTAAAATGATTGTTTTGGAAAATGGTGGTATAATTGGAACAATTGGTGGTGGAAACCTCGAAAAAAAGGTAATAGAAAATGCACTTCAACAAATTAAAAAAAACGAACCTCAATTATTTAAACACGATTTATTACATCAGCATAACATGTGTTGTGGTGGAAATGTTGAAATTTACATAGAACCTATTAAAAAAATGAATAAACTATACGTTTTTGGAGCAGGGCACACTGGAAGTGCTTTAGCAAAAATTGCTCAGGAGTTAGATTTCGATATTTATGTGATTGATGACCGAAAGGAATACATGGACGAAATAAAAACTGAAGGAATCAATAAACTAAACTTGGAGTATCAAAAAATACTTCCTACGTTGCCATTCGATAAAAATACCTACATCGTTATTATGACTTATGAACATGCTCACGATAGAGATATTTTATCCTATTGCATTAAAAAACCAAATGCTTATATCGGTATGATTGGAAGTCAGCGTAAAGTTGAAATCACCAAAAAAATGTTTATTGAAGGGAAAATAGCCACCAAAGCAGAATTGGAAAATGTGGATATGCCTATGGGAATTTCTATCAATGCTGATAGCCCAGAAGAAATAGCAATTAGTATCTTAGCAAAGTTAATTGAAACAAAAAACAAGAAATGAATAAAAAAGTAGCCATAGTAACGGGTGCAGCCAAAGGAATCGGAAAAGCAATTGCTGAGCGAATGATAGCAGAAAACTATATTACCATTTTAGTAGATATGGATGATGAAAATGGTAAAAAACTAGCGATAGAATTGGGTAAAAATGCTCACTACATCAACTGCAACATCAGCAACGAAGAATCAGTAGTAAATTTGTTTAATAGCGTAATAACCCAACACAAAAGAATTGACGCTTTGGTAAACAATGCTGGAATAATAAAAGACAATGTAATTTGGAAAATGCCTGCCGAAGATTTTGATGCAGTTATCAATGTTAACCTAAAAGGAACTTGGTTGATGTGCAAAAACGCTGCAAGTATTATGAAAACCCAACAAAGTGGACGAATTGTGAACATTGCTTCACGAGCTTGGCTAGGTAATCCTGGACAATCGAACTATTCGGCTTCAAAAGCTGGTGTGGTGGGGCTAACCCGAGTGTTGGCTTTAGAATTAGGAAAACATGGCGTTTTGGTTAATGCTATTGCACCAGGATTAATTGATACTCCTTTAACTCAAAAACTACCTTTAGATGTTCAAGAGAAATTAATTCAAGCACAACCCACCAAATCAATGGGAAAACCTGAAGACATTGCCAATACTGTTGCTTTTTTATGTGATGAAAAAACACAGTTTATTACTGGTCAAACTATTTACGTAGATGGAGGAAAAAGTATAGGAGCAGGAATTTAATTTTTCTATTTTTGCACTATGCCTCATAAGCACCATAGAAATAGAAACCGATGGGTAATGGCTGCTCTTATTATAATTTTTGCAGTCTATAATACCTTTGTATATACTCAAGGGACATCCAATACTACACCTAAAATGACTGCCTTAGCTATAGAAGGAGAAAAGTTATATCAAACCAATAACTGCACTGCTTGTCACCAATTATTTGGGTTAGGAGGTTATTTAGGCCCAGATTTAACCAATATTATTTCTGCAAAAAACAAAGGATCATTTTATGTTAAAGCATTCCTTAATAGTGGCATAAAATCAATGCCAAAATTTAATTTTACAGAAAAAGAACAAGATGCTTTGGTGCAATTTTTAACTGAAGTTGACCAATGTGGTTATTATCCAATTTATGATGCAACTATAAAATCAACAGGATGGGTTGATGTAAAATACAAAAATCAAAAGGTAAACAATAATGATTAGCAGATGAGGAACATAGCATTACTATTTATTACTCTTTCTTTGTTTGCACTACTTGTAGGAGCTTTTTTTGGCACGCTCACTGGAATTCAATATGTAAAACCAGACTTTTTAAAAGAAGTAATTGCATTTAACAAAATGCGACCATTTCATGTAAGCACCATCATTGGTTGGATAATACTTTGTGCCACAGGAGGAATATATTATTATCTTACACATGATTTAAAACTCAATTTGTTTTCTAAGAAATTGGCGAGTGCTCATCTTCTAATTTTTATTCTTTGCATTATTGCCATCTATATCTCATTAATTTCGGGCAATATGGGTGGGAGAGAATATCTTACTTATGCCCCAATAATTTCTTTACCTATACTTTTTGGTTGGATATTGTTTGGAATAAATTACTTTAAAACAACCATCCAACAAGTACAAGGTTGGCCGGTTTATCTTTGGATGTGGGGAACAGGAATCGTGTTTATGATTTACCATTTTTCTGAAGCCCACTTTTGGTTAATCCCCTATTTTCGTGAAAATTTTGTGAGAGATATTACTGTTCAATGGAAATCTTATGGATCTTTTGTTGGGGCATGGAACATGTTGGTTTATGGTACCGCAATTTTCCTCATGTCAAGAATAAAAAATAATGAAGATGTTTCAAAAGGTAAAAAAGTCTTTTTCTTTTATTTTTTAGGATTAGTAAATTTAATGTTGGGCTGGGCACACCATACTTACATTATCCCCACTCAACCTTGGGTTCGTCATTTGGCTTATGCCGTAAGTATGACGGAGTGGATTATTTTAATCAGCATCATCATGAGTTGGAGAAAATCATTAACAAAGCATAAAATAGAACAACACCATGTTTCCTATAATTTTCTAATGGCGACTGATTTCTGGGTATTTGTCAACCTATTTTTAGCATTATTAATCTCCATTCCAACCATTAATTTATTTACCCATGGAACTCATATTACGGTTGCACATTCTATGGGAACTACTATTGGAATTAATACTACCATCTTGTTGGCATCTGCCTTTTATATTGTTAATTTAGAAGACAAAGGACACATCAACAGGTATTTAAAAATTATTAAATTAGGATTCTGGATTTTTAATATTTCTCTCGGTATCTTTTGGATTTGCTTATTATTAGGTGGAGTAGAAAAAAGCATTTGGATGTATTTCACAGAAAATCCTACCCCATTTGGCGAAATGCAAACAAAACTACTCCCATACATGTATGTCTTTTTAGTGGCTGGTTTTGGAATTTTTATTGGCATTATGATGATAACAATACCTCTTTTACTTGTGCTAATGAAAAGGATAAAAAATTATTAAATCCTCTAATTTGCCTCCCTTAAATGTGATAAACATCATATTATTTTTATTCACAAATAACAATCTTTACACTTTTATCAATCATTAATTTTGGATTCATAAAATTTTACAACAAAAGTTAAACAGTTTAGATGACACAGTTATAACTACATTAAATGATTATTTCTTTTTGCTCAGATAGCAATTGTTTGTAGTTTATTCATATTTTTTCTGGTAAAAAGAACAATAAGTGGAAACGTCATTGCGAATGTAGTGTAACGAAATGAAGCAATCTTATCAATTAAAAGATTGCTTCGTCCGAAAAATTTTGGAGTTTGCAAAGACGGTTAAAGATAAATAAACAAGGTGAAATGGAGATAATAAAACTAATTGTAAACGGAAAAGAACACAACGTAATTGTTGAACCACACGAAACATTAGCACACGTTTTACGTGAAAAAATTCAATTAACAGGAACTAAATTAGGTTGCGAACAAG
>Ga0210044_10003105_pt1 | contig 23951 bp, 18 predicted proteins | sample CryGey13umfilter_2_FD_183959 | JGI IMG/M metagenome (GOLD analysis project Ga0210044, IMG submission 183959) | Groundwater microbial communities from aquifer in Utah, USA - Crystal Geyser 4/9/14 3 um filter (SPAdes) (version 2) | ecosystem: Environmental > Aquatic > Deep subsurface >... | reverse complement strand
TTTCTAGTGTCAGTAATTACTTTCCGCCTGATTTACTGCGAACAATTGAAGAAAATCATGACCATAATCGTATAATTGATTTAATATGCAGTAGTGTGAAACTTAAAAAAGAGCAGGCATATAAGCTGTTCGTTGAGGTAGATACCGAGAAAAGATTTTTAGACTTAATTGACTATCTTATAGATGAGATAGAAGTAAATAAGCTACAAAAAGAGATTCGCTCAAAAGTGCATACACATATAGAGAAAGTGAATAAAGAGTACTTTTTAAAAGAGCAGTTAAAGCAAATTCAAAAAGAGTTGGGCGTTGATACGGCTAGAGAAGACGAAATGGATGAGTATCGTAAAAAATTAGACGCTAAAAAAAGCAAGATGGGGGAAGAGGCTTACAAAGAGGTCAACAAGCAGGTAGAGAGATTCTCTCGAATGCACCCGGACTCTTCTGATGCTTCTATGACTCAAACATATCTTGACTGGGTTTTAGATATCCCTTTTGGTGATATAGCTAAAAAAGCACTCAAAATAGAAAATGTAGAGAAACAACTAGATATTGACCACTTCTCACTCGATAAACCTAAAAAGAGAATAGTGGAATATTTTGCCGTAAAAGAACTTCTAGAACTGCGCGGTATCAACAATGAAAACTCTGCAGGGGCAATTCTTTGTTTTTCAGGACCTCCTGGAGTAGGTAAAACTTCTCTTGCAAACTCAATAGCAACAGCACTAAAACGTCCACTTGTTAGAATTGCACTTGGCGGACTTGAAGATGTTAACGAACTCAGAGGTCACAGAAGAACCTATGTCGGTGCAATGCCGGGACGTATAACTCAAGGTCTAATCGATGCCAAAAAAATGAACCCAATCATTGTTTTAGATGAGATAGATAAAGTTTCTCGCTCGCAAAGAGGTGACCCGACAGCAGTGCTTTTAGAGATTTTAGACCCAGAACAAAACAAAGAATTTAGAGATTACTATCTTAATTTTAACATTGACCTTAGTAATGTGATTTTTATTGCTACAGCAAATGATGCAAGCCGTATACCTGCTCCGCTTCGTGATAGAATGGAGTTTATTACTCTTAGTTCGTATACACCCCAAGAGAAGTTTGAGATAGCTCTAAGATATCTAGTTCCGCAAGAACTTAAAAAACATGGACTGAAACACTCTGAAGTGAACATATCAAAGCCGGCACTTAAGGAACTTATTCATAGTTTTACTCGAGAAGCCGGTGTAAGAAATTTACGTCGTAGAATTGCAGATATGTCAAGAAAAGCAGCTAAAAATATTTTACAACACCCAGAGGTTCATAAAATATCTATAACTCTTAAAAATTTGAAAGATTATTTTGACAAAAGTGTATTTGAGATAGAAAAAACAGATAAAATCCCGGTATTGGGTGTTGTATATGGCCTAGCTTGGACTGCTGTTGGCGGTGATGTATTAAAGATAGAGAGTATTCGTATTAAAGGTAAAGGTAATTTGCAATTGACCGGTAGCCTTGGTGATGTAATGAAAGAGTCTGCAAGAATAGCAATGAGCGTGGTTAAGACTCTTATTGACGCTAAAAAGTTGAATATTTCGGATGATAATATACCTATGACATTTAAAGAGATACAAGAGAAGACTAAAATCGATCCTAGTGAAGTTTACAGACGTTATGACTTACATATACATGTCCCAGACGGGGCAACGCCCAAAGACGGACCAAGTGCGGGAATAGCCATGGTTAGTGTCATCTCATCTATTTTAAGCTCAAAAAAAATTCGTTCCGAGATTGCCATGACGGGAGAAGTTTCTCTTAGCGGAGATGTTTTACCGATTGGAGGACTCAGAGAGAAGCTAATAGCAGCACATAAAGCCGGAATGACCAAAGTACTTATTCCTGCAAAAAATTATGAGAGAGACCTAGTTGATATTCCCATGGAAGTAAGAGACTCAATGGAAATTATTGGCGTTACTCGAGTTGAAGAAGTATTAAAACAGATTTTAGTTTAGTAAGTTTATGTTTAACCCGATATCGGGTTAAACCATTACTGAAGCTATCTTCTTCATTAAGTCATCATTACGAATAGGTTTCATTAAAAACTCATTTGCACCGAATTCTAAGGCTTCGCTTTTTTTCGTTTCGTCTGTTGTCAGGACGATGATTGGGAGTTGGCGTAGATTTTCATCAGCACGAACAACTTTGAGCATCTCAATCCCTCCCATAACCGGCATGATAATATCTAAGAGAATTAAGTCAATGTCATTTCTTGCTTTTAAAATGCCAATAGCATCAGAGCCGTTTTTAGCCTCAACTACTTCTGCTACATTACCGGTTTTCATAAGCATAGATCTAAGCAACTTTAAGTTTATCATATCATCATCAACGGCTAGAACTGTCATATTTTTTTTATGCATGGAATTTTCCTAAATAAATTTTTCGAATACAACTCTTAGTAAATCTTTATTTACAATATTTTTAATAGTTTCATGAACGTATAATACATCATTATCTTCTTCTTGTGTACTACTGGGATCACGAATGAGTACTATATAGGTATCTAGTCCACTTTTAGTATTTGATTCCATAATGTTTTCAGAGAGTTTTGAAATATTTAAGCCTTCAATCTCTTTGTCAAAAAGTATAAGTTTGTACGTGTTCTCTTTAACTAATGATTCTAACTCTTCTGCGCTATTTGCTATTTCATATGTGTAGCCTAATGCAATAAGAAGTTGGGTATATAATCTTGATTCAAAAGAGTTGTTTTTAGCCAGCAGGATATCTGCTTTAAATGTGTTTTTGACATTGTTTTCAATTACTATCGGCTCTTCTACTACCTCTTCAACAATTACTGCCTCCGTGATTTCTTCAACAACTTCAGGAGCTTCAATAAGAGTTTTTTCAGGTTCATTAACTTCTTTTTCAACAACTTCTTCTTCTTCAATCATGTGATCAGCTAAAAAGTGACTTAATAAAGAAACTATTTCTGAACGGACAATAGGTTTTGTTGTATATTCATCAAGGCCTGCATCTAAAAATCTTTCTCTATCACCTTTTAATGCATTAGCTGTAAGCGCTAAAATAGGAACATGCGGTTGGTTATAATCTTTCTCATAGTCAAGAATTTCTCTAGTCGCTTCAACACCGTCTAAGATAGGCATTTGAATATCCATAAAAATTAGATCAAAATTTCCATCTTTTCTTTTTTGGAAAGCATCTAAACCATTGTTGGCTAATGTAACGCTCAAACCTATATCTTCTAGTGTTTTTTTGATAAGTTTTTGATTAATGATATTATCTTCTGCAACTAAAACATGTGCACTAAATTTTGATGAAGTGGAATATGCTTTTTTCTTACTTACTTTTTTAACTCTTTTAGCATTAAAGTTTTCAGCATCATAGTTGTCCAATGCTACTTTGATTTTTGAAATATTTAATGGTTCGTATAGAGTTTTAAATATATTAATATTTAACGAATCTATTTTTTTCATATAATATGACTTTGTTAAAAGAATTAAAGCTTGAGGGAGCTTGTCAAATTTAGGCAGCATATCTTCTGTTGTGTAGTCAAAGTCAATGAATAGTAAGTCGTAATTTGTTTCTTTTTGTAGAGTTTGCAGCTCTTGAATATCTTTAAATAGAGTGTAGCTTATACCGAAATAGTTTAGATACTCATAAAGATAAGTCTCTTGTCTCTTGGTTCCATGAGTTGAGGCCAATACTAAAGCATTAAGATTTGAATAGCTATTTTGGGAAGTTTCATTTAGTGTGTTCACTGTCTCAAAATCTATCGTGAAAAAGAATGTTGTTCCCTCTCCAGGCTCACTATGAAGATCAAGTTCACCCCCCATAAGCTCAACAAATCTACTTGAAATTGTTAAACCAAGACCTGTTCCTCCATACTTACGAGTAATAGAGGTATCTGCTTGGCTGAATGCTTCAAAGATTCTAGATTTTTGCTCACTTGTAACACCAATACCACTATCTTGGATTTCAAATCTAATTCTTGTTCTTCCATCGTTCTGTGACTCTTGTTTTCTAATGTCAACATTAATTGTTCCGGCACTGCTTGTAAATTTTACAGCATTTGAAAGCAAGTTAATTATAACTTCTTTTATTTTAGTTGGGTCACCTTTGATGGGCTGTTCTAATGCCGGATCCATAAAAAAACCAAGATCTATATGTTTTTCACTTGCACGCACAGCATAAACTTCGACGGCACTTTCAAACTCTTCAATTGGATTAAATATAATATTTTCAATCTCAAGTTTATTACTTTCTATTTTTGAAAGGTCAAGAATATTATTTATAATTTCTAAAAGATTTTCAGAGCTTTTTTCAATAATTTCAACAAATTCATGTTGCTCTTCTTTGAGGCCTGTATCTTTAAGAAGTTCTGTAAATCCAACAATTCCATTGAGCGGAGTACGAATTTCATGCGACATGTTGGCAAGGAACATAGATTTTGCTTCACTGGCTTCTTGGGCTGATTCTTTATCTTTTTTTGTTCTCTCGATGATTTTTTCAAGTAAATCGTAAGCTTTTGCTGTACCATCTGTTGTTTGTAGATCAATTTTTACCTTATCTGTTGCTATATCTTCATTGTCTTCTGCAACCCTTTTTAGTACCTCTTCAAGGTTTTTAATATTTGTAGCAATTTCATTAGAGAGTAAAAATCCTAAAATTGCCAAAATAACGGACACTACCCATATAGTTAAAGTAATAGTTAGTAATTCTAAAGCATTTTGCTGTACTTTTTGTGCTCTTGCATCTATGGCTGCTAAAAGTAACTCTTCTGCATCTGATAATAAATTTGTCTTTTCAGAAAGCATTGTAAACCAAATACCAGGGCTTGTTTCGTACTCTCCACTGTTTGCAGCCGATAATATAGAAGTCCTTTCACTATTAATATCTTCAAAAAGTTCTGTACTGTCTTCACCTTTAAATAGGGCATTTAACTCGGCAATTAATTCCGTATCATGAAGGGTATCGTAGTTAATTGAGTCAGCTCTTCCAATGAGTGATATCCATTGATTAAGTTCTCTCTCATCAACTTCTGTTGAACGAGCAATTGCAAAAGAGATTAAATCACGTTCAGATGCTGTATACTCTTTTGCTCTAACCATTGAAATATATACTACTGAGAGTTCATTAATGGTTTGATCCATTTGATTAGTACTTATTTGCTCCAATTGAACAATAGCTTGATGTTGGGCAGCTCCATAAACAGTTTCGTATATTTGTCTGAAATCTGCTTCTTTCTCATCAACAAGCTTTCTAAGCTCTTGTATCTTAGACATAGATACAGAATTAGATTCTATATTGACACATGTTGGGCAATTTGTTTTTCCATCTGCATGGTCATGCAGAACAAGATTATTTTTTGTGTGTTGAAGATATGTTTGAAAACTACTATCAACAACTTCTCTCTGTTTCATAAGGGACTTCAGCGTGTTTTGAGATGCACTCCCAAGATACATAACTGTCATACCTCTTTCACGAGATATATTACGAACTAACTCATTTAAGTCTCTATTTTCAGACAACCTATCTTTAAGTAGTTGAGCTGCTTGATAGTTAATATATGACTGATACACATAATAACTTGTCAATAAAAAGAGAATAAATATTGGGAAAAGACTGATAAGTCTAAGTCTATTTTTTAATCCTATCTGCATTTATAAACCTTATGAATTTGAAATTTGTACCAATATAGCACTGCATTTATCCAGAGCTTTTTTGGCTACATCTGTATCGCTGGTATTAATTAGTGTGTCTAACTCTGCTGAAAATTGGTTAATTCTCATGTTATCACTCATCCCTTTGAGTTTAAGAGCACCTTTTTTCCATACTGATGAATCACCTTGTTCAATAGCACTATTAATGAGTCTGGATAATTCTTGACTTTCATTAATGTAATCTACAAATAGGATATCAAAGCTTTTGCTATCTATACCAATTTCATTTGCCGCTGAGTGTTTGTCATATGTGATAACTTCATTAGTTGTTTTTGGCATCTCTATTGAATATAATTCTTTATCAGTATCTTCATTTTCTTCGTCAAAATCAAGGTCTATGTCAATTGAATCTGTTGATTCTATATTCTTTTGTGCACTTATTGGCGGAAGGTTGTCCATATATATATCATCTTCATCTTGGTTCTCTTGTATCTCTTCTTTAAAGTCGATGCTAAAATCGTCATCATCTTCAATGATGGCTGCAGTTGGTATTGGAGTCTCTTTTGCAGCTTCACCGGCTAATTTAGCAGCTATTACGTAGAAACGATCTAAATTTCTTTTAATTTCATTGAGGTTATCAGAAGTATTTGCAACGGTTAAGGCTTGAAAAGCATCTTCTACTCTTAAGTTGGCTGCCACACCTTTTAGCTTATGTGAAAGGATTTTAACATTATCTAAATCCCCCTCATTTAAAGAAGCGTACAATCCATCTTTAAATTCCCGAGCCTGAGCTATGAAGTCTCCAATAAACTCTTCTATTAAATCAATAGGAAGACCAAGCTCATCTGATGCAACTTTAGGATCATAAACATAGCTGTAGTCAAAGTTAGGATCTTCTTTAGTCTTTTCTTCAGTCTTTTCTTCAAAAGCTAGGTTACTTACATCTAAATCAAGTAAATCAAGGTTAAAGTCTTCTTCGACAAGTGGTTCAGTAGCAGTATCTTCTTTCTTGAGCTCTTTTGGTGTTGCATTGTCATTAGTGCTTTCGTCTTCATACTCTTCTTGTGTAGCAGGAATATCATAAGTATCAACTCTTGTACTTGTGTTAACATCTGCTTCATAAGGATCATAAGTAACTATGCTTACTGGGATAATCAGATTTTCTTCCTTTTTTTGCGGCAAATCATCAAGGTTCTGATTCTTAAATATAGCTGTTTTTGCTGTTGTGGCTTTGGGAGTAGGCTTAAGCATAACATCATGTGCAATCTGCTCATTTTCTTGAGCAGATAACACTCTTAAATTAGTTAAATGAATTGCGTATGCTTTTTGAGATGGGTTATCTATTAAATACATAGTAGTTATTTTTATATTGCCTTTATAGTTTTTACCCTTAGCATGTATAACTACCTTTGAATCCTCAGCACTCTCTGCGCAGTCAATAAAGTCAATCCAGTGAACGTGCTTAAAGTTATGTATATAACCCGGTGTTTTAAGAAACAAATCAGCAAAATCAGCTGACTCAGAACGAAGTTCTAACAGGTTTTTGAATCCAAGAGATTTTAAATCAGCCTCATCTATTCCTAAGAATTCTTTTTGATAATTGTAGATTAACATAAACCTTCCTTATATTTCTGTTTCAAGAATTTTTCGATATATCTTTTCGTTTTCTTTTATATCTTTTCTAGAGGCTGGATTTCTAGCTGCTATATAACCCGTGACTTTTCCCTCTTCATCTTTAATAGGCATAATTTCTGTATCGACCCAATAGTATAGGCCGTCTTTGCGTAAATTTTTGACCAATCCATTCCAAATTTGACCACCTTGAATTGTCTCCCACATTTTTGCAAATGTAGCTTTTGGCATATCAGGATGTCTTATAATATTATGTGGGCTTCCTAAAAGTTCATCAAGGGCATAAGCAGAAATTTCACAAAATTTTTTGTTAGCAAATGTGATTACACCAGTCAAATCTGTCTGACTTATGATAACTTTCCCCTCATAAATGAACTCTTCATTGATGGGCGTTACTTTGTTCATATAAAACCTCTAATCTATTTTAAAATAACTATTAATTGTTACAAATATATCATAAATGATTGAAAATAAAACTTATTTATAAATATATTTAATAATTTTTGCATCTTTTGTATTTAAAACAGAAGTAATTTCTTCAACAGTTAATTCCTTTAATGCTTCAAATGTACCAAAATGATTTAGTAATTTTATAATTTTTGCCTGTGATATTCCATGTAAAGTTAATAGTTTAGACTCTTTGTCAAGTTTAAGTTTTGTTTTTTTATGAAAAGTAATAGCACTTTTATGCGCCTCATCTCGTAAATTTTGTGCCCATTGAAGTCTTTTATCATTGGGATTTAATTTAAAACTTTCATCTTTTGTATGCAAAATATCATGAGCTTTTCCCTTTGCACGATGTGATTTAGCATCAATTTTTTCTTTTGATATTGCTATAACATCTATAAAAACACCCGAGGACTTTAAAATATCATTTGCTAGTTTTAAAAGAGTAGTCCCCCCGTCAATTATCCATAAATCAGGGGGAGAATTTTTAGAAAAACTCTCTGCTCGTCTGGTTAAAGTTTCACGCATTTGAGCATATTCATCTTTGGCTTCAAGATGGTAGGTTCTATAGCTTTTTTTATCGAATTGTGAATTTTCATACACTATCATGGCTCCGACGGTTGCAACTCCTGCCATATGGGAATTATCAAATACTTCTACTCTGTTTGGAATTCTCTCTAAGGACAAAAGCTCTTTTAGCTCACTAAAAAGCACTCTTAAATCATTTGTTTTATCTCTTTTTAGCAACTCTTTAGCGTTTAAAACAGCCAAGTCAATAAGATGTTTTTTATCTCCTCTGCTAGGAACATGTATGAGTGCTTTTTTCTCAAAAACAGCACTTAAATGTTCTTGGATTATTTCAATACCTTCAAACTTTTTCATAACTAAAATAGGCGCAATTATGGGCGGTTTCTCTTTTGCATAAAAGTCTAAAAGGACTCTCTGATAAAGTTCATCCTCATCATACCCTTCATTTAACTGTATAAAATCATGCGAAGAGGAGATTATTTTACCGTTTCGCATAAAGATTCGAACTATAACTGCTCTGTTGTTTGAGTTGTGCAAAACAAAAATATCGTAGTTTTCATCACTTGCAAAGTCTATGTCACTTTTAATCTCTGAGCGGTTTATCCTCTGTATTCTGTCTCGAAGTTCACCGGCCTCTTCAAAGCGCATCTCCTGCGCATAAAAACTCATTTTGTCAGTCAGTTTATTTATAAGTGTTTTCTTGTTTAGAATCAGCTCTTGGGCTAAATCTAACTCTATTTTATACTTGGCATGTGGAACCACGAGCGCACAAGGACCAAGACACATTTGTATTTGATAATAAAGGCAGAGTTTTTTTGACTTCAAACAGGCCTTTTTTTGAACTAATTTGCAAATCTCATAGACAGAGTCTAAAATATCTCTTGCTCCAATCGAGTAGGGACCATAATAGCTTATCTTTGGACTTTTGATAATTTTTCTTGTTATATCAAACCTGGGATACTCCTCTGAATTGTCTATGTATATATAGGGGTAGGTTTTATCATCGCGAAGTAAAATATTATATTTTGGATTAAGCTGTTTGATAAGTGAATTTTCAAGTATAAGTGCATCATGTTCAGAATTTACTACTATATAGTGCATGCTGATAGTCTGCGTTATCATTTTTGTGATGCGAGTTGAGAGATTAGAGTTTGCTTTGAGCTCTGGAGTAAAATTAAAATAGCTTTTGACTCTGTTGGAGAGATTTTTTGCTTTGCCCACATAAAGCAGACGACCCTCTTTATCAAAATACTGATATATTCCTGCGCAGGACGGAAGTTGTTTGATAGTCTGTTCAAGAGTCATTTTTGTCTTTTATAGTTGCATTTTTTATTTTTATAATCGTTTGTATGCTTTTTACTAAAGAATTTAGTTTTTCATCGTGAATGTTGACAGTAAAATCACCGGTGGCTCGTTCTGCATAAGTAACATCCTGTTTCTGGGCTGTAACAGCTTTTTTTACAGGCGTATGGGTAACAAATGCTTTAATATCATTAATCACCCTATCGCTACATTCATGTGGCATGTGGAACTTTAACGCACTTTTAATATTTTGTATATTATTATCAAACTCTTGTTTGCCTGCCGGATGAGACAGAACAAAAAAAAGCGTATCATTTTTTATATATGAGAACTTTATCATCTTCTGCAAAGCAGGTATAAATATAGACTCGATTCTCTTAATACATTTGTATTTTGAGAGTTTAGAAAATTGAGGTTTATTTTGGATAGAAGTAATAATTTGACTGGCATTTTTCATACGCTAATTATAGCAATGTTTTTGTTAGGTTTGAGTGGCTGCGGGTATAAAAAGGCTCCATACTATTTAGAAGAAGCACCATCCGGCGATGAGAATGTAGAATTTATTATAAAAGAGCCAGCCGGTGATAATAATGAAACAAATTAAATATGATGTCATAATAATAGGCGCGGGAGTTGCCGGTCTTTACGCGGCTCTTCATCTGCCTAAAGATAAAAAAGTTCTTGTTATTAACAAAAGAGAAACCTTTAAATGCAACAGCTTCTACGCCCAAGGCGGCATTGCTCTAGCAGTTGACAAAGAGGATGTTCCTGCGCATATAAGAGATACGCTTGATGCCGGGGCAGGACTTTGTTGTGATGATGCGGTTGATGTGCTCAGTCAAAATTCCAGAGCAGTGATTGATGACTTGATAGCTCGCGGATTTGAGTTTGATAAAGACAGTAACGGGAAACTTCTTTATACAAAAGAAGCCGCGCATTCAAGAGAACGTATACTTCACGCAGGAGGAGATGCTACAGGCAGATATATGCATCATTTCTTGCTTACTAAAAATCCACATGCCCTATGGTCGGATGCAAGAGTAGTCGATTTGCTTATAAAAGGGAGCGAATGTTACGGCGTAACGGTCTTAGACCATAGAGAGTGCAGAAATATATATGCAGACAGTGTCATTATTGCCAGCGGCGGAGTCGGTTCACTTTTTGAGTACCATACCAACGCACCATGCATAAGTGCTGATTTGCAGGGACTCTGTGTCATGAAAGGGATTGAACTGGAGAGAATGGAGATGTTGCAGTTCCATCCGACAGTATATGTGGACAGCAGTAGCGCTCAAAAAATGCTCTTAACTGAAGCTTTAAGAGGAGAGGGTGCGACCATTGAAGATGAAGCGGGTAGAAGATTTCTTTTTGATTATGATGAGAGGGGAGAACTGGCTTCTCGAGATATAGTAAGCAAAGCAATATATGAGCATTCTAAAAAAACCGGTATGCAGATTTATCTTTCACTCAGTAATTTTGAACATCTCTATTTTACAAACAGATTTCCAAATATTTACAAAACTATGCAGTCGCTGGATTTTGACGTACCAAGACAAAGAGTTCCTATATCTCCGGCATTTCACTATGCTATTGGAGGTATTAAAACGGACTTAATGGGTAGAGTTGCCAACATAAAAGGTTTGTATGCCATCGGCGAGGCTGCGTCAACACAAGTGCATGGAGCAAACAGGTTGGCTTCAAATTCTCTGTTGGAAGGTTTGGTTTTTGCCCAAAGAGCAGTTGAAAATATCTTAGCTAATCCACAAACAAAAGAATTTGTGGAATTTAAGGTAGTTGATGAAGTGATGAGTTACAAAGAAGACAAAGATAAAAAAAATCTTCTTCGTAGGATAATGTGGGAGAGTGTTTCTATAGTAAGAACAAAAGCCGGTTTAAACAAGGCATTAGAGCAAATTAATGCTCTTTTAAATGAAAAAATTGGTAGACTTCTGAAATTTCGTTTACTCACCGCAAAAGAGATTGTACGTTCGGCCCTTGCTAGAGATGAGTCTATAGGGGTACATTTTATAAAAAAGGACAATAATGATGAAATTATTGACAATGCTAATGCTTAGTATTAGTTTGACATATGCGAGTTCCGAGGCATCTACGGGTGTTATTCCCGACTTAACTTTTACATGGGTCGGAATTTCTGCACTGATTATATTTATAATCGCTTACTATTTTGTAGCAACAGAAGAAAAGTACCATATTGACAAAGCAAAACCTGCTCTGTTCGCGGGTACATTCATGTTTATACTTATAGCTGTCTATTATGCACTTAATGGTTTAAACATGGATTTAGTCCATACGCAAGCACAGCATCTCATTCTTGAAATAGCTGAGATTTTCTTTTTCTTATTTGTCGCTATGACCTATATTGAGACGCTGATTCATATGAATCTTTTTGAAAAACTCAAATACACTCTTGTCTCCAAAGGGTATAACTACAGAAAACTCTTTTGGATAACAGGACTTTTGGCATTTTTTATCTCACCAATCGCAGATAACTTGACAACGGCACTGATTCTCTCAACTGTTTTAATAACTATAGAACGCCAAAATAAATATTTTCTTGTCCCCGGTGCTATAAATATCGTAGTTGCTGCAAACGCGGGTGGCGCATGGAGCCCTTTTGGAGATATAACTACACTTATGGCATGGACCTCAGGTAAGGGAGATTTTACAGATTTCTTATTTTTATTCCCTGCTTCTATAGGAGGGTATTTGGTTACGGCATATTTGTTAAGCAGATTTGTTCCTAAAACCAAACCTAGTTTTGACGCAACGCAAGAGAAAGTTCCAGAGTTGATGCAGGGTGCAGGTATTGTTGCAGGTCTTGGAGTTTTTACTATTGCTTCAGCGGTCATATCTCACCAAGCTCTTCATCTTCCGGCTATGTGGGGTATGATGTTCGGTCTTGCCGTGCTTAAACTCTTCCAGTACAGATTGAAGAAAAAGTATAATTCTACACTGAATATTTTTGAATCTATGAGTAAAATAGAGAACAATACGCTTCTCTTTTTCTTCGGTATTTTAGCTTCTGTAGGAGCACTCTATTTTCTCGGTTGGCTAGCGTTAGCATCGGTGGTGTATGACCCGTCAGTTTTAGGTGCAACTTGGTCGAACATTTGTGTAGGTTTTCTCTCGGCGATTGTTGACAATGTGCCTGTTATGTCTGCCATATTGAAAGCCAATCCTGTGATGGGAGTTGAACAATGGCTACTTGTAACTTTAACTGCCGGTGTGGGTGGTTCTTTGATTAGCTTTGGCTCCGCTGCAGGTGTCGGTGTCATGGGCAAACTCCCCGGCATTTATACCTTTAGTTCCCACATGAAATATGCATGGACGATTTTTATCGGTTACGCTATTTCCGTTGGTATTTGGTTTGTTCAGTTTGAAATTTTAGGTTTATACATTAAACGTTAAGAGATAGCTTCACTATTTTTGTCGTTCCCATTTTCTTTTAAAATGGGAATACAGAGTCACCCTCCTCAAATCAAACATTAATCTTTTTTATAGTATTCTTTTAGCCTTATTTATTATATTTATGAAAAGGTTCCTCATATGACAAATGTTAGTATCATAGTTTTAGATTTCGGTTCTCAATATACTCAACTTATAGCTCGCCGTCTTCGTGAAGACAAAATTTATTGTGAAATTCTTCCTTATCATACTTCCGTGGAGGAGATTAAAGCAAAAAACCCTAAGGGTATTATTCTTAGCGGCGGTCCATCATCTGTTTATAGCAAAGATGCGTATGTTGTTGATCAGGGCGTTTATGCTATGGGAATCCCGATTTTGGGAATCTGTTACGGAATGCAAAGAATAGCGGTTGATTTTGGTGGTAGTGTAATCCGCTCCGACCATCATGAGTATGGAAAAGCCGAGCTTACAATAAAAGATGCCGGAGAAAACTGTTCTCCTCTTTTGGCAGATTGTGATGACGGACGCGTAGTTTGGATGAGTCACAGTGATAAAGTTGATGTTCTTCCTGAGGGCTTTACTCCTATTGCTACATCGGCTAACTCTCCATATGCTGCTATTGCAAATGAAGAAAAACGTGTTTACGCTATGCAGTACCATCCTGAGGTTCAACACTCCGAAGAGGGTTATCTTATGCTTCGCAACTTTGCAAAAAATATTTGTGGAGTGACCCAGAAGTGGAAAATGGAACACTTTTTAAAAGAACAAATCAAGTCGATTCGCCAAAAAGTAGGGAGTGGCAAAGTTCTTTGCGGGCTAAGCGGTGGCGTTGACAGCTCTGTTGTAGCGGCTCTACTTTATGAAGCAATAGGCGACCAGCTTGTGCCTGTTTTTGTTGACAACGGTCTTTTGAGAAAAGGCGAGCGTGAGCAAGTTGAAGAAGTTTTCAAAATTAACCTCAAAGTACCTTTGATAACTATCGATGCAGTTGACAATTTTCTAGGAAAACTTGCAGGTGTAAGCGACCCCGAAACAAAGCGTAAAATCATCGGGCATACATTTATAGAAGAGTTTGAACGTGAAGCTAAAAAACATGAGGGCATCAAGTTTTTAGCGCAGGGCACGCTTTACCCTGATGTTATCGAGTCTATAAGCGTAAACGGTCCTTCTGAAGTTATTAAATCTCACCATAATGTCGGCGGTCTGCCTGATTGGATGGACTTTGAACTCATCGAGCCCCTACGCGAACTTTTTAAAGATGAGGTTCGTAAAATCGGTTTAGAGTTAGGACTTCCTGAGAATATGATTAACCGCCATCCATTCCCTGGACCGGGTTTGGCTATACGAATTATGGGTGATGTAAATGTGCCTGATTTAACCATTTTGCGTGAGGCTGACGTGATTTTACTCGAGGAGTTAAAAGCGAGTGGCTATTATGCCAAAACATGGCAGGCATTTGTAGTTTTACTCAATGTAAAATCTGTCGGTGTTATGGGTGACAACCGTACGTATGACAATACTGTTTGTGTAAGAGTTGTCGAAGCGGTCGATGGGATGACAGCAACATTTGCTCACCTTCCACACGATTTGTTAGAGAGAATTTCTCGCCGTATAATTAATGAAGTTGATGGTATAAATAGAGTTGTGTATGACATTTCATCAAAGCCGCCGGCTACAATCGAGTGGGAATAATTTTATAAACTCCGACATGTGTAAATGATTTGCACATGCCAAAAAAAGAAGAGGTACTTTTAGAATGCCAAAACCAATTTATCTTTTTTCAATCTCCTCACATCCACATGCCATAAGTGTAAATTCTTTAGATGTTAACTTCCTGAAACCGCATATTGATTTTCTAAAATACGACTATTTAATTATAACTTCAAAACAAGCCAGTGAAGCTTTAAAACAATACGATAAAAATGAATATATCCACATGCCGGCAATCTGCGTTTCAAAAAAAAGTGCTGAGGCTTTCGAGAAGCTCGGAGGGAAAGTCTTGGCATGTGCAAACGGTTACGGTAATGATTTATCAACAATCATTAAAGAGTTTGCACATGCCAAGAGAGGGCTCTATTTACGGGCAAAAGTTGTAGCATCAGACTTTATTTACACATGCCAAAAAGAGGGGTCCTCGGTTGAGGAGATAGTTGTGTATGAGAGCGAATGTTCAAAAGCTATAGGGCATGTGGAAGTTGAAGATGATGCGACACTGATTTTTACATCTCCCTCAAGCCTTCACTGCTTTTTAAAAAATCATATAATAACTCCTTTAAATAAGGTGATTGTTATAGGAAAAACTACAGCCTTGGCTCTGCCCGAGGGCATAAAATACTCTATTTCACAAGAGACTAGTATAGAGAGTTGTATGGAAATCGGACTTGCGTAATGACTTTATCGAGGATAAAAACAGATTTAGATTTATGCTTGGCGGAGTATTTTAAAATTTTTCCACATGCCATGCTGCTTCAAAGAAAAATCAAGTATCAATTTTGTATAATACAAGAATTAGTCTGGGAAGTTCGCTGCTTCGCAAATATGAGGGTTCTACATTTTCAAATTGTGAATTAGTAGTGCTTTCGTGTGTCGATGATTTCGTTGGAGGTACGTTAACTCTGCCGAGAAGTTGTCGCCGATAGGAAGCTCTCTCTTCACCTAAATTAGGCTTTTAGAACCAAGCCAATGGCGAGACGGCTTCTCGGGCTATAAAAATCAAACTATTTATTGCATATGTCTCTTTATTTAAGCACATCTGGAGTAAATAGTTTAAAATTATGGAGAGTGAATGAAAATTTTAATTTTAGGTAACGGCGGCAGAGAGTATTCTATTGCAAGGGCAATTTTAAAAGAGGGTGAGTCGCATGAGATTTTCTTTCAGCCGGGCAATGGGGCTACAAACTCTTTAGGAACCAACTTAAATATTAAAGATTATAATGCTCTTGCAGAATTTGCAAAAACTAATGAGATTGAACTTACGATTGTAGGTCCCGAAGCGCCTTTGGTTGATGGAGTTGTAAATATATTTAAATCACACGGTTTGACTGTTTTTGGTCCCTCAAAAGAAGCTGCCCAACTCGAAGGTTCAAAAGTATATATGAAAAACTTTTTGGCAAAATACAAGATTCCCACAGCGCGTTATATTGAAACTGCCTCTATTGAAGAGGCATTCAAATTTACAAATAGTTTGAGTGCTCCGATTGTTGTTAAAGCAGACGGTCTTTGTGGCGGAAAAGGCGTTATTATCGCACAGAACCATGACGAAGCAAAAGTTGCTATTAGCGAGATGTTAAGCGGTAAAAGTTTCGGTAACGCTGGACTCAAAGTGATTGTGGAAGAGTTTTTAGACGGCTATGAGCTTTCAATGTTTGCTGTTTGTGATGGCAATGACTATATTCTTTTACCCGCGGCACAAGACCATAAAAGACTTCAAGACGGAGATAAAGGACCAAATACAGGCGGAATGGGTGCTTATGCTCCTACGCCTTTAGTTGATGAACTCTTATATCAAAAAGTAAGAGAGAGAGTAATCCGCCCGACTTTGGACGGCATGAAAAAAGAGGGTGCTCCTTTTGAAGGTGTACTTTTTATAGGCATAATGGTTGTCAACGGAGAGCCGATTACTTTGGAGTTTAATGTTCGTTTCGGCGATCCTGAGTGTGAAATACTTATGCCACTTATGACTTCAAGCGTGAGCGATATGTTTTACAAAGCTGCAACAAACAAACTTTCTGAGATAAAAGTTGAGTTTTCTAAGCAGTTTGCAGTAGGCGTTGTGATGGCGAGCGAAAACTATCCGTACAAAAACTCTACTCCTGCAGAGATTATTGTAGATGAAGTGCATCATGAAGAGATAGAACAGTTCACTCATATCTCTTATGCCGGAGTGAGTATGCAAGATGACAAACTCTACGCTGATGGCGGTAGAGTTTTAGTATGTGTGGGTTTAGGAGATAGCATAAAACAAGCAAGGGACAGAGCCTATTTGAGATGCGGACAGGTTCATTTTGCCGGGAAAAAACTTCGTGCCGATATTGCGTATCAGGCTCTTTAAAAGATGAATGAAGAAATAGAAGATGCACTGCACCGCGAAGGAATAACATTAGCTGATATTAAAAAAAGAGCAATGGCTCTTTTTATAGATGAGACGCTGCTCTCTTTTATACTTATATTTGCCCTATGGGACTCTTTTGTAGCGACTGAAAATATGCAAGAGATGATAAACTTAACCAATGCTTTTGTTTTAGAGTATATGACAATGAAGATCATCTATCAGGCTTTTTTCGTTATGCAGTATGGAGCTACAATAGGTAAAATCGTAATGAAAATAAGAGTTATAGAAATAAAAACTTTGCAAAATCCCAATGTTTTAGTTTCACTTAACCGTGCAATTTTTCGCATAGTAAGTGAAATGTTTTTTTATCTTGGTTTTTTATGGGGAATGTTAAATCCTACCCGACAAACATGGCATGACAAAACGGCAAGCACTTTGGTTGTAAATGCATAAACTTCTCGTTACTCTTGTACTCTTTATTTCATTTTTATATGCTAATGATAAGGTTGAAATATATGCGACTTCCATAGAGTCGCAGGACAATATAGTCAAGGCCAACGGAGAGGTTACCGTAATTTATAAAGATTATGTACTGACTTCCAAAGAGGCTGTTTATGATAAAAATAGTGCAGAGTTAGAACTCTTTGGAAATATTAGAGCAACTCAGGGCAGTAACTACAAACTGCTCGGTGAAAGAGCTAAATTAAATATTGCAAATAAAGAGAGAAGTTTTCAACCCTTTTATATGCTGGAAAATAACTCTAAAGTTTGGATTAGCGGTGATGAGGGTAAAGCAAAAGATAAAGATATGGAGATTAGCTCAGGAGTGCTCAGTGGATGTAATTCGACCGACCCGCTCTGGACAATGGAATTTTCTTCATCTACCTATAATGCTGATGACAAATGGCTTAATATTTATAATGCCAGAATTTATATTTATGATATTCCAGTCTTTTATACTCCATACTTTGGTTACTCTTTAGACACAACAAGACGCACAGGTCTTCTAACGCCGACCTTAGGGATATCTGACAAAGAGGGCTTCTACTACGAACAGCCTATTTTCATAGCTGAGCAAAACTGGTGGGATTTGGAACTGAAACCTCAAGTAAGAACAAACCGCGGATATGGTAACTATTCTACGTTTAGGTTTGTAGATAGCAAAGTTTCTCAAGGTGAACTTAATGGTGGTTATTTTAAAGAAAATGAGCTCTACTATTTAGAAGAAAATTTAGTTCATGACTCACACTATGGATTTAATTTTAAATATAATAACGGTGACTTTTTAAACCAATGGCTAGGCACTTCTTTTAAGGGTCAGTCTGGATTATATGCAGATATAAACAGTATGAATGATGTCGACTATATTAACCTTTCCACAAATGATACAACGAAAAATGCAACCTCTTCTCAGGTTCTCTCACGTGCAAATATGTTTTACAATACAGACAAGAACTACTTGGGAGCATATTTTAAATATTATAAAGATTTAACGGTTGCAAATAATGAAGACACGCTTCAAAAACTGCCCACTTTTCAATACCACCACTACCTTGAGACGCTCTTTGACGGTCATATACTCTATAACTTTAATCTGCAGTCAAATAATATTCAAAGAGAGATAAATAAAAAGGTTGTTCAGACAAATTTAGATGTTCCTCTAACTCTACAAACCTCGCTCTTTGATGAGTATTTAAATTTGTCCTATACTGCCCAAATATATGGACAGCACTCGAGTTTCAGTGGCGATGAAAATATTTCTACCGGTTTATACAATGATGGAATATATGTTAGAAATTATAATATTTTTACTGCATCAACACAAGTAACGAGAGCCTATGAAGAGCTCACGCATGTGATGGGTTTCGGTTCGACTTTTATAATGAACGGCTCAGAAGCAAGAACGGGTTTTTACGATGACACTGTAGAATTCTGCTCAAAGCTACAAAACAAAAGCACGCGGCAATGTGAGTTTTATAATTTGAGCACCATACAAGATGAATTGCAACTTGATTTTACACAATATTTTTTCGATTCTTCGGGGAAACAAAAAATTTATCATAGATTAGCACAAACTATCTCCTATGAAAATAATGAAAATAATAATTTGGGAGATTTGGAAAATGAACTTGATTATCAAATTACTGATAGCATAAATTTTTATAACAATATTTTTTATAATTATGACGAAGATTCGTTTTCTAGAGTTTTTAATAAAATCTCATATAATAACAGTGGTTTTAATCTTGTGCTCTCACACTTATATAAGGATACATTTATTGATTATAATATAGCAGGCGAATCTATTGACCCCTATACAAGCTACATTACATCAAGTGCAAGCTATACTTATAACTCGCATTACTCTTATCATGCAAGATTAGATTATGATATGCAAACGGCACTCAAGAAGAGTTCGGAAATAGGCTTTATGTATAGAAAAAGATGTTGGGATTTTGGACTTAGATACGTCGAGAACAATAGACCGATTTTAACTACAACCGAGTCATCATCTGTATATGACAGATATCTGTATTTTACTATAGTTCTTAAACCATTAATGGCACCTGGAAGTGAGTCGTCAAATTTTGCTGCAAAACTTCCTGAAAATTTACAAGGATTATAATATATGAAACAATATATAAATATATTAAAAAATAGAGCGGATGCTGCTACAAAACTGCGTGAAGTACTTCCAATGCAACGATTTAAAGATGAGTCTTGGAAATTAGTTGCTGTTTCTAAGGGTGGTTTGGAATTAGCTTCTTTAATACGGGGAAACTATGCTAATAAGATGGATATTTTATTTTCTGAACCGATATTTGCACCAAATAATGATGAGTGCGAGATTGCCAGGGTCACAGAAGATGAAGAGATTGTAACAAATGAAAATCTTGTCTCTGCTTTTGAGATACAATACGATTATATTTATGGTGAAGCACACAGAAAACATGAAGAAAAAATACTCGCTTCTATTTATAAATATAGAAAAGGAAGACATTTTTCATCAATAAAAAACGAGGTTGTTTTGCTTATAGATGAAGGTACAGAAACGGGTTCAAAGTTTCTCTCAGCACTCAAAAGTATTTTGGCACAAAACCCCAAAGCAGTATATATAGCTGTACCGGTTGTGCCGACGGATGCAATAGAAGTGCTAGAACCTTTTACGGATGAAATTTACTATCTTCATGCTATAGATGATTATGTTGAGACATCTCTGTATTATGAAGAGTTTGAAAAAGTATCTGAAGAAAGAATTATAAAATTACTACAGGAAAAATAATGAAATATGACGTAAAGTTAGAGTTAGAAAATAGAGTTGAAGAGTACTCTTTTAGAGATGTAGCAAAGCAAGCCAATGGAGCGGCATGGTTAAGGTCAGGTGACACAGTTATACTTGCTACGGTTGTTATAGATGAGACAGAAATAGTAAAAGACGATTTCTTGCCTTTAACAGTCCAGTATATAGAAAAAACGTATGCAGCCGGAAAAATACCGGGCGGGTTTTTTAAGCGTGAAACAAAACCGAGTGATTTTGAAACATTAACATCTCGAATAGTTGACCGTTCACTGCGTCCTCTCTTTCCAAAAGGTTTTGGATACCCGACTCAAATAACAATTCTTGTATTTAGTGCCGACAGTGAGTCAGATTTACAGGTTTTAGCCCTTAATGCCGCATCTGCTGCACTTTACACTTCCAATATTGATATTAACACTTCTGTTTGTGCGGTTCGTGCCGGAAAAATTAACGGAGAATTGGTTATGAATCCAACTCTTTCGCAGATGAAAGATTCTACACTTGATTTATATCTTTGTGGAACAAAAAAAGAGCTGCTGATGATAGAGATGCGTTCTTTCGGCGGTGAAAAGGTAGAATTAAATGAGATGTTTATAGATCCTATGCTTGACCCGACTATGGGCATTGCACCTGCAACCATGTTCTCTTCACATGTATCAAATGCTATGGGTGAAGATGAACTAATAAATGTGTTTGAAAAGGCAGAACAAGTTCTTTTTGCAGCCAATGCCAAGTATGAAGAGTTGTTTCTTGCATATAAAAAAGAGACATTAAGCATAGAGTATAAAGCGCACCAAATTAATGATGTAATGGTTTCATATCTAAGAGAAAATCACTTAGACGAGGTCAGAGCAGCAATGCATAATATGGCTAAATCAGAGCGTTCAACCGCTCTTAGAGGGCTTCGAAAGAAAATACTTTTAGAAAAAGAAGAGTGGGTAGAGATAGAGTTAAAAGATGCCCTCGAAAAAGTTAAAAAAGAGGAAGTCAGAGCGCAAATTTTAAATGAAAAAATACGTGCTGATGGCAGAGGTTTAACTCAAATCAGACCTATTTCTATTAGTACAAATGTGCTTCCTAGTGCTCACTCATCATGTCTGTTTACCCGTGGAGGAACTCAGGCTTTAGTTGTTCTAACTATGGGCGGAGCAAAAGATGCGCAAATGTTTGAAACATTGACTCAAGAGGGAACTCAAAACGAAAACTTTATGGTTCACTACAACTTCCCGGGATTTGCCGTAGGTGAAGCTTCTCCTGTTGTGGGAACAAAAAGACGTGAACTCGGTCACGGAAACTTAGCAAAAAGAGCACTAGAACCCATTACAAACTTAGACGGACAAACTGTCCGTTTAGTTTCTGAGATTTTAGAATCAAACGGTTCTTCGTCTATGGCTACAGTTTGCGGTGGCTATATGGCACTTAAAGCTGCCGATATAGAGACAAGTGATGTTATCGCCGGTATTGCTATGGGAATGGTTAGCGATGGAGAGAAGTATGCGATTCTTTCAGATATTATGGGACTTGAAGACCATGATGGTGATATGGATTTTAAAGTAACCGGCTCAAAAGATGGCATTACAGCTATGCAGATGGATATCAAACTTGGTGGAATCTCTTTAAATGTGCTAAAAGAAGCACTCTATCAGGCTAAAGAGGGCAGAGCACATATTATAGATATTATGATTGAAGCTGAAAAAGAGATAGAGTTTAATGATGGAGTACTTCCAAGTACAGATTTTTTCCATATTGACCCTGGTTTTATAGGTGAGATTATAGGCCAGGCGGGAAAAACTATTCGCGAGATTATAGAGAAATTTGAAGTAGCGATTGATATCGATAAAAAAGACGGAAAAGTTAAAATAACCGGTAAAAATAAAACGGGAGTAGCAGGCGCTAGAGGTCATATAGAAGATATAGTAAACACTCCTAAAGTTGCTAAAATCAAATATGAAGTCGGCGCAAAATACGAGGGAACCGTTAAAAAAATAGTTGAATTCGGTGCCTTTATAGAACTCCCCGACGGAACAGACGGACTGCTTCATATCTCTAAAGTTGCCGACCACAAAGTAGAAAAAGTCTCTGATGTTTTAAGTGAAGGCGAAAAAATCAGAGTTGAAATTTTAGAATTTAAGGGAAATAAAATCTCTCTTGGCCGTGCATAAATAAACTCTTGGCATGTGGAAATATATTTATTTCCACATGCCAAGTATTTTAAACTTTAATTTAATACTTTTTATGTACAATGCGCCTATCAATTTCTAGTAGGGAAATCTAGGCATTTATGTTTGGGTTGCTTCATCTTAGATGAGGTTACGCTATCCGAAAGGTATTGTAATAATTTAACGGAGATTTATATGAAAAAAATTCTATTTTTAATGTTAGCACTTACTGCTGTAGCATTCGCGAACGACGGTGACGTTGCTAACCAAACACTTAAAGCTTACTCTATGATAGCTGCGGGTCTAGGTCTTGGTTTAGCTGCATTAGGTGGAGCAATCGGTATGGGTCATACTGCTGCTGCAACAATCGCTGGAACTGCACGTAACCCAGGTTTAGGTGCTAAACTTATGACTACAATGTTTATCGCTCTTGCGATGATCGAAGCACAAGTTATTTATGCACTAGTAATTGCATTAATCGCTCTTTACGCTAACCCTTACTTAGGTTAATAAATTCAAAGTATTAAAGTACCTTTTGGTACTTTAAAAGCAATGCCTCATTTTCTTTTTTTTACATAATGCGACCGTGGTGGAACGGTAGACACGCTACCTTGAGGTGGTAGTGCTTTCGGGTGTGGGAGTTCAAATCTCCCCGGTCGCACCATTTAATACCTCTATCTTACAAACTCCAAAGACTTTTCAAATAATCGCCAATTCTAATATCAAGTGCAATTGTCTAAAAGACGTTATAACTCTTCTCGCTCCTTAGGTAAATCCGATGAAAAATAAAGTATCCATTGCATGAGGTATTATTTATGACACTTTTTGCACTCTTAAAAGGCGATACAACTTTTAAAGATATTTTTGCCTGGATAACCTTTAACAAAGAGAATGAAATACTCAAGCAGGTATTTGAAAATGAGAAAGTAAATGTACCTTCTCGTTTTATGCTTTATACCTTACCCATCAACACATTAGAAGCTGTTTTTAGGGAGTTCTTTTTAAAACATATTCTTCAAAAGTGTATTGCAATAGATGGCGAATGGCTCAGAGGCAGTAATGTTAATGGACAATATACACAAGAGTCTTATAATGCAATACTCAATATCTTAGATAAAGATATTAAAATTGTTTTTGCCCATAAGTTTTTAGATAAAAATAAAAGGAGTGAAATTAAAGCACTTCAAGAAGTGCTTGATGATAAACTCTTTAGCGGCGAGGGATAAATATTTTTATTTTTCATCGGATTTACCTATAAAAGAAAGTATACGAGGTGATTCAAATGTTATTTTAATCTTTACAGTGTTAAAATATTATTTATGTTAAATTTTATATAAGGAAAGTTCATGAAAGCGAACATGATTTCGAAAGTTGCAAGTATTTTACTTGTCGGCGTTTCTTTTAGTATGACTGGTTGTAGTGGCGGTGGTAGTGACAGTGCAAATGAC
>Ga0210044_10003096_pt1 | contig 23988 bp, 20 predicted proteins | sample CryGey13umfilter_2_FD_183959 | JGI IMG/M metagenome (GOLD analysis project Ga0210044, IMG submission 183959) | Groundwater microbial communities from aquifer in Utah, USA - Crystal Geyser 4/9/14 3 um filter (SPAdes) (version 2) | ecosystem: Environmental > Aquatic > Deep subsurface >... | reverse complement strand
ACAAAAACATAAAAGTTGTTGAGGCATTAAATCCTTTAATATATTATAAAAGCTCAACCTGAAAACCTTTTACTCTTCTGTAACCTGCGCTTCTTCTTAGCAGGTTTAATCCTTTGTAACCTGTAATCTGTTCAGCAGGTTTAATCCTTTGTAACCTGTAATCTGTTCAGCAGGTTATTTGCTATAGTTAAATTTTATTTCTCTTTGCAATAAAGAATAAAACACCCTCTAACGTTTATTAACAAAAAGAGTTTTATCAAAATTTTCCCATACTTTTTAAAACCATCGGTACAATCAGATAGTATAAAATAATTTTGTAACGCGTACACCCACTTGACAAAATTTAAAAAAGTTTTTAAATGTAAAAAAGGTGAAAATTTTGCAGTTTGTGCAATGAGAGTTAAGATGCATGTTTCCAAGTTGGACGTCATAGGGGGGATATGCGGAGCCGAGTGGCGTAACCGGCGTTGCTTTTTATATCTATGCTGGAAGTTGAAAACAAAAATTTTTAGGGTAGGAGGGTAAATGGCAAAAAATGCAGGAAAAGGAAGCAAAAAATTCAAAAAGAAAAAAAGAGGAGGCATATAACAATGAAAAAGAGGAAGGGTCTTTCGCTTATTAAATTGATAATAGGAATATTAATTATAATCATTTTGTGGATTGTTATTCAACGGTTATTGTGATTATAGGCATAGGCGAGGAGAGCGGAAGTCTCGACAGGATGCTTCTAAAAGCCGCCGAGTTTTACGATGATGAGGTGAATTATATGATTAATAATATCACCGCTTTATTAACTCCATAATGATGGTTTTTATCGGCGGAATAATTGCGGGTGTTTTAATTTCGCTCTACCTGCCTGTTTTCCAGATGGCGACTTACGTTCAGTAGGATGGAGAAAGAAACGTCATTTTCCTTCTCAATTCGTTCCATCCTGGGGAGACTGTTTTTTTGCAAGCTTGGAGTGTCTCCTCTGTTCTGTCACTCAGGGTGCAGCGAGAAATCTCCTCCAACCCGTCACTCAGAGCGAGCGAAGCGAGCGTGGGAGTCTCCTCTGTTTGGTTTTTGTCACTAAATAGATTTTTATATGAGACAGGGGACTTGACAAAAATTAAAAAAGTGTTTAAATATAGAAAAGGGAAAAAAATTGTAGTCTGTGCAATGAGGGCGATGATGCATATCTCCAACCTTGGACGCCATAGGGGATACGCGGAGCCGAGTGGCGTAACCGGCGTTGCCTTTTTTATACCTATGCTTGAAGTTGGAAAGAAGTAAAAATTTTGTGATAGGGGGTGCAGCAGGGGAAAAGATGTTCGAAAAGGAAGCAAAAAAGAACCTGATGAACAGATTACAGGTTAGAAAGAAGTAAAAATGAGTGAAAAGAAAGTAAAAAATAAAAGTAAAAATAAATCCGATGAAAAAGATCTCGGATTATAAAGAAGTAAAACAAGGAGGCAAATAATGAAGCAAAGGAAAGGTTTTACCCTTATTGAACTTATGATTGTAATTGCAATAATCATCATTCTTGCTGCAATTGCAATCCCTAACTATTTGAGGCTGACCGACAGGGCAAGAAGGGCAAGAGTTGCAGGGGATTTCACGTCTCTTGCAACTGCAAATGAAGCATATTTGGTAGACTGGGGACACTATCCTATGGGAACTGCGATTACTGGTGAGGAATTTGGAAAAGCTGACATGACTGGTGACTATGTGGCAGAAATAACTGGTGTTAGTGCTAAGTACAATGCACCTTCTCAAACCTCCCTAGTAGGTGAATTAGGCGGCATTGAATACATCAAATCTGCTACGATTGGTTCAATGTACGACCCATTTATTCCTGATGAAGGGTACTTTTATTCTTGCACCACCAATGGAATTCACTGGTTACTGTATGTTTCAACAGGAGTTGATAAGCCTTATCTTTCTAGAACCGATATGGTAACTGACTTACAAGAAACAGATTCTACACCATCAGTTCCGTCAGAATAAATCACACAGAGAATTTATATAAAGCCCTCCCCCTTCGGAGGGCTTTTTTATTTTTTTGTCTTTTCGAGAGTGTCTTTCCTTTCTTTTGTCATTCCGCAATCTTTTCCTTGCTAGGCAAGCACTTGTTTCGGAATCCCCTCTTTTCCGTTGTCATTGATAAGTGCGTTTTTTTCTGCCTTGGCAATCTCCTTTAATCGAAGGGGTAAAAAGACCCCCTTCGAACTTCCTCCAAAAGAAAACTACAAAAGAGTGATCGCCACGCCTCGCTATCTCTTGAAATAAAGGTTTGGGGTTACAGGTGATTTAGGAGAATTTTCGATGAAAATCCTAATTTTCCTTTATTTCGCTCATCATATCCCTAATTATCTTTAACTGCAAAGCATAACGTCCTTGAGCATATGTTTTTGGAAGCATGTCTAATTTTTTATAGATTTCATCATAAAAAGTAAGCGTTGAAAAATATTTTTCTGCAGCTTCCTTGTTTCCTCTAGCAAGCTCGAGTACACTTTTTGGAAATAAAAAATCTAAACTGCTTGTACCATACTTTTGAGCTTTGTCAAGACAAAGTTGACCGTTTTTAATATCTTTTTCAACATATGCATAAGCAACGGAAAGCCACGAAAGCACATTTGGATTGGTTGGATAAAATTCTAATGATTTTTCAAGGTAAGTTATTGATTCTTTATCTCTGTCAAAAAGCAAAGCAATACCAATTCTAAAGGGGGCACGATAATCAACTTTATTTAATTCATAAGCTTTCTGGTAAGTATTGTTCATTAATTTAATTTTTTCGGTGTCTTCATAAGAAGTTATGCTTTTTGCAAAAAGCTCTCCAAGTTGAAAATAATATTGCGAGCATTCAGGGTCAATTTCAGTTGCCTTTTGAAGGTTCTCAATTGAAATTGCAACTTTCTTTAAAGAATTGGGATTTTCACCTTTTACTGCATATATTGAAGCAATTGTTTTCGGAGCAAGGTCGAAGGAAATAATTAAAATTAATATAATTGCCAGAAAAACAGTTATAACTTTTGGCTTTATCTTGAATTCCACAAATTCGATTTTTACAAGCAATGCAAGTGCAAAAAACATAACTATAAACATAATCGGATAAATATCCACATCAAGGCACATATGGAAAAGCATGCCAGTTAAACCTGCAAAAAGCCCGAGATATGTGTAGTTTTGTTTTCCACTTCTTATAATTTTGAATGATTTTATAAGATAATACCCAAGCATTGAAAAGAAAGCAGTTGTTCCAATCAGCCCGGCTTCAGAAAGAAACTTGAAGAAAAGAGAATGAGGGTCAATCCTGAAAAATAGGTCTACTGTGTTGTATTTTGCGTAAGTGTATCTAAATGTCCCGAGGCCAAACCCAAAGATCGGCTTCTTAAGAAAAATATCAAAGGCAAGTTTTAACATATACGCTCTCATACCAAGTGAATAATCCTGCTCTCCTCCTACAAAACTCATAAGTATGGAAGATTTTCCTAAGTTTGCAAAAATAATTTCCTTTGGAGAACCTACGGCAATTAGCAAAATTGCTCCTCCAATTACAGGAATACATCCTTTTAGGATTTTTTTGAAGTTATTTTTGGGCATTGCTAACAAAAAAACAACTATTGAAACAAAAAATGCAATGTATCCTCCTCTTGAAACTGTGAGGAAAAGAAGAAATACGAAGAACATCGGTAAAACCGAAAGGAGCATTTTTCTATTTTTATTTGTTTCGTCTAAGAATAACCCCAAACTTATTTGAATCATAAGTACGAGGAAAGCTGCAAAAGTATTTTGATATCCCCAGATTGAAGCCAAAGCATATGTGCCGAATCCCGGACCCGTGTAAAAACCGATATAGCTTACGACGCCGATGAACAACCCAAAACCAACTAAAGAGTAAATGCCTATTTTCCAATCAGTCTCTTTTCTAACAAGGTTTATAAGCATTATGAACAACAAAATTGGTGCGATAATTCTGTATGTTTCAAAAATTGAATCATACTTTACTATGGAGGTTGCTATTAATAGAATAAAAATGGCAAGCGTAATCCAAATAATGGGGTTAAAAGTTTCTTTATTTATTGTTTGCTTACCTGTAAGCATCCATAAAGAAAAAATTACAAAAATACCAAGGATGATGAGTGCAAAAAGATAAGAGTGCGAAATAAAAATCAATTCACTGAATTTGGAAATTGTACCTGCAAAAAAAAGAAATGCCACAATAAGAAACAATAAAACATATTTAAACTTTTCTTGCATTTTCTTCTCCTTGTTAGATTATAGAATTACTTTTACAGAATCCAAATAGTTGTCATGAATTATTTTCAGGTCATATGAATTTAGCAGTGAAACTGCGAAAATTAACATTTCGAACGATGAAGAGAAGCCTTTCTTTTGTCATTGCGCGCTCTTTTCCTTGTGTAAGCAAGTCGAAGCGAAGCAATCTTTCTTTTGCACTTTTTTGGGTGGAGTCTTGAGGAGGATCTTTCCACCTCCTCAAATTTAAGACCCTTACGGCGAGAAAGTCAGAGTGCTGGAACTACACACACTTCTAATCCTGCGGGTCTAATCTTCAAGATGAACATCTGCTATGAGCAAGAGGAAATTCATAAAAAATTTTAATGAAAATAAGAAAAATAATTTACATTCAGTAATAGAAATTTCTTTAATGGCATCAGCAGGATAGTAATGGCAGTAGAAAATTATGAAAACTTAGCTCTGGCTTAGAAATATTCAGTTACAGACTTTGGAAACCTGAAATTTTCTGACTTATAATTTTTAGGATTTCCTCTTTTGTATTTTCGAAACTCTCCCGTGTCAAATAAAAAACTTTCCCATACTTTTTGAAATCAACCACAAAATCTCTGTGAAGAGTGGCAATAATGTTTATATCTTTATCAAGGTTTTCGATAAGCAAATCTTTAAATTTAACTGAATAGAACTCCATTTTGCCAATTTCATCGATTAAAACAAAATCCCGGCTCTCGAAAGCTTTAAGCGCAATCGATTCAAAATTTGAAAGGTCGAGATAATATTTACCAAATCTATATTGAGTAACATTTTCTATAGATGCAAAAATTTTCTTTTCCAAAGTTTTCAAATCCTGGATTCCAAAACCAATCCTCGTATTTCCTTTTCGCACTTCTTCGGTAATAAATCCAGATAAAGGTATACCCTTCTCTTTGAAATGTAAAACGATTTCTTTAATTAAAGTTGTTTTTCCACAGCCGGGATTTCCGGTAATAAAAATCTTCACAGAATTTTACCTAAAATGCTCTTTTATTAAACCGTCGCCCTTGTGTTCGCCATATTCAAACTGGATTGTCGCATGATCTATTTTATATTTTTCCTTAAGCATCTTTTCTATCCTGGAGCGCACCTCTTTGGTGTCGCTAACAGGCATATCCTTTATGTTTACATGTGCTTCAAAAAGCGTCAGTCTGTCCGAAAGCCTCCACACATGCATATGATGAACATCATTTACTTGTGGCATTGATTCGATGTCTTTTTGCAGGTCCGAAACATTAACCCATGAAGGGCTGCACTCCATAAGTATATTAACGGTTTCGATAATAACCTTTACACTTTCGTAAGTCATAAAGGAAGCAATCAAAATCGTAAAAACAGGGTCAAGCCAGTACAGCTTGTAGAAGTAAATTAAAACGGCGCCTGAAACTACGCCAATAGAAGAAAGTGCGTCCGAAACGAGATGCAAATATACACTCTTTACATTGAGATTGTGTTCTGAGTGGCGGTGAAGCAGCAAAACTGAAATGGAATTTGCAACAAGCCCAACAATTGCTATGGGAAGCATAATTGAACCTTTTACAATCTGTGGATGATAGAACCTTACTACGGCTTCTTTGAATAAAACGACCGCCAGGCCAATAAGCAAAGATGCGTTAAATATAGCCGATAGAATCTCTGCTCTCTTGTAGCCAAAAGTGAACTTGCGGTTGTTGTCTTTTAAGGATAGCCTGTAAGTGTAAAAAGTCAGTACGCCTGCCATTGTATCAGAAAGATTGTGAAATGAATCTGAGATAAGGGCAAGGCTATGTGCAAAAAGCCCGCCTATAAGCTCAACGAGCATAATAGTAGTATTAAGCAATACTGTAATAAATAAATTTTTAGAAGGTGATTCTTCTTCGTGACGTTCCATTTAATTACTCCATATTAATTTTGATTTTTGTTGTTCCATTGGTTTCTATGAGATTTACCGAAAAGTTCTCAAAAGGTGATACTACTTGCGAAACATTATAAGTTGGTGCGACATTGTTGAATTCCCTGCCAAATTTCAAATACGCCGAACAATTGCAAGCAATGTCTTCTACCTTATTGTCCAAAATATTCAAAATCTGCCGCTTATCTTCAAACAGCAGAATAAAATTTTTCGAGCTTGAAACATACAAGGTATTTCCGTTCGCTTCTATTTTTAATATTTCCGTGCCATTATAAGTTTCCGAGGCAGCTTTAAAATCATTTTTAAAACTAGCGATTAAATTGTCGGCAATGTTTGAATGCAAAATAAGTCCTAAAGTATTGTTTTCAAAAAGGATAAATTCAGAAAAGTCTGAATTATCAACAAAAATTTTATCAAGTGCTATGTTGTATTTTTTAGGGAAGACTGACAAAAAATTGTCTTGCAGCAAATGTTCAAGCTTGTAGGAATCATTAAATGCTGTTTCAAAGGTGACTCCATCAAAATTAAAAACTTTTAAACTGTTTAAATTGTCAGTTTCATTTGTTGCAAAAGAAATTTCGATGGATTTATTTGATGGATAGAATATAAGTGGGTAGCGAAAAGTTACAAAAGGTATAGTCAGGAATTTTTCAAAAATATCTTTGTCCTGAGCGTCGACGAATCCAACATTTTTATGACTCTCATTAAATATTAGGTCAGGAATCCTCTGATCTGAAGAATGTAATCCCTGGATTATTCTATCAAAAAGGGACTTCAGTGCATCAGAATTATTGGATACAAAAAGAAAATCCCTCCAGTCCGTTATGTAGTAAGTGAAAGCAGATTCAACCTGAAAGACCTGGAAGCCATTAAGCCAGCTTTTTATTATTTTGCCGTTTAAAGAGCTCTTTGAGATTGTTTTAATATAATCTGATGCCTTCTCGTCAGATTTGAAAACATACAAATGAGAATCCAGATTGTATTTAACAAGAAAACCCAGATCATATTGAGGCAATTCAAAAGGAAGAGTTGAAAATTGACTTATAAAGTCCTGATTAGGTCTGTCAAATTTAAGTATAAAAGGAGCATACTGGATAATATCACTTTCACTGAATCGAATACTCTTTATCCCAGGCAGAAAGTTGTTTAGAAAATACAAAGAGCCAGCAACAATAACAAAAATCAAAAACCAGATTCCTATCTTTCTAATTTCCTTCAAGGCTCTCCAGCACCTCTTTTGCTATCGAAACAAACTCTTTTTTGGTTTCTGTATTTTCTTCAATCAAAACCATCGGCATGCCCGTATCTCCGCCTTCCCTTACTTTTGCCTCAATAGGAACCTTTCCGAGAAGTTTAACTCCAAATTCGGATTGCATTCTTTCACCGCCGCCGCTTCCAAATATTTCAAACTTTTCACCGGTCGAAGGACAAACAAAATACGACATATTCTCAACTACGCCAATGACTTCAATATTAGTTTGTTTGAACATCGAAAGTGCCTTTGAAGCATCAAGAACTGAAACATCCTGAGGTGTTGTGACAATAATACCATACTTTGTAGGAAGGGATTGTGAAATAGTCAATGAAGCATCACCGGTTCCAGGTGGAAGGTCAATAATGAGAAAATCAAGCACTCCCCACTCAACATCATTATAGAATTGCTCGATTATCTTTGTTATCAAGGGACCTCTCCATATTACAGGGGTAGAATCGCTGTCGAGCAGGGAACCTATTGATATAACTTTTACTCCGTATTTTTCAATCGGGATTATCCTTTTTTCATTATTTACCATAGGTCTTTCATTAATCCCGAACATCATGGGGATATCTGGTCCATGTATATCAGCATCCATTATGCCAACTTTTTTGCCGAGCCGGGCAAGTGCAACTGCAAGATTTGTGCTTACAGTTGATTTCCCGACTCCACCTTTGCCAGAGGCAATTGCAATAATGTATTTTATGTCCTGCTTTTTCCTGAAAGTGATTTTTACATCGACTGATTCTGCACCCAATTCTTTAACTTTATTGGTGATTATTTCCTTAAGCCTGTTTGCGTCTTCCTCGGGTATCTCGGGTAATGAAATATTGATGTAAACATTTCCTTCGTTTACCCTAACCTCATTAAGACTGCCAATTGACAAAAGAAGCTTTTTAAGACCAGGGACAAAAAGACTTTTTAAAACATCAACAACCTTTGTTTGCTGGACTAGCATTAAGACCTCCTTGAATAAAATTAGAAAGTTTGATATCACTCATTAAATTGTTAAACTTTATTTTTATTTTTTTCCATTCCGGCATTAGCATGCAATCTATATTGTAGCAATTCGCAGCTTTATTTTTTCCAAAATCGCACTTTATTTCAATGCTGTCCTTGCCAACGGCTTTAACTACTTCAAGCAAAGAAATTGTTGAAGGATCCCTTTTTAAAGTATATCCACCTTTACGACCCTTATTGCTTTCAAGAATTCCCTTTTCTCTTAATGTAGAGCAAATTCTTAAGATGTATGAAAAAGAAATTCCATTTTTCTCGGCAATTTCACTGACAGATGCCTTTTTGTTTTCTTTTAAAGCTATATAAACAAGGGCTCTCAGGGCATAACCTTCAAGTGAAGTTATAACCATCTCTTTAAATAAGCCTCCTGTAAAACTTGATAAACCCAAATCTAAGAATTATTACCATATTAATAATATTTTATAAGAAACTGGAATTTAATCAAATTTTTTGCCTGTGATTATTATCCTTTTTGATAAGATTGAAAACTCTTCGCCGGCATAATCGCCAAAAATTGCTATATTTTTTAATCCGACTGCTTTAAAAAGGTTTATCATTTCCGTTGCAGAATAAATTCTTATATAACGGAGATAATCTTTTCTAAAACTCTCTCCAACAAAATATCTATGCGTTTTTATTATAGAAGTAATCGGATCAAATTTTCTTCTTTCAAGAATAAATAAATTATCTTTTTCTTTAAAAGTCTCGTAAACGAAGTTTTTCAGGATGTAATCTCTGTTCTCTACATCAATAATAAGTATACCTTTCTCTTTTAAGGCACTATGAAATCCCTTTAAAATTGCAAAATTTGTATCATCATTGAAATATCCGAAAGAAAACCACAAACTTATTACCCCATCGAACTCGCCTTTGAAATCTAATTTACGCATATCGAGAAGTTTAAATTCGCAATTTTCTACCTTAGACTCTTTTAATGATCTATTTGCTTCGTCCAAGAAAATCTGTGAAGTATCAATGCCAGTTACCTTAAAGCCGTCTTTTGCAAGCAAAATTGAATGCCTGCCTATTCCACAGCCTGAATCAAGAATTTTGCCTTCAGGTTTCAGCAAATTTTCTAAAAACTTCACCTGTAACTTTGTAAGTTCCTCATTTTGGGTGGATAAAAAATATTTTAGGTAAAGCTCATCGAAATATTCTTCTGTCCAATCTTGATTCATTTAGCTAACTCCCTGGCAATTAAGGCTGCAACTTTTGCGTTATTCTTTATAAGATGAACGTTTGCGGTAAGAGTTTTCCCATTGCTTAATTCAACAAGTTTCGAAAGAAGAAATGGAGTAACCTGCTTGCCATGTATATCCTGCCTCCTTGCATCTGCCAGCGCCAGAGCAATCCACTTTTCTACGATTGGTGAAGGAATTTCGTATTCTTCAGGTACAGGGTTCGCTACAAGAATACCCCCTTTTATTAAGAGATTTTGCTTTTCTTTAAAAATTTTTGCTACTGCTTCAGGGCTGTTTATTTTAGGAATCTTTATATTAGATTTCCTCGAATAAAAAGCAGGAAATTCATCAGTTTTATAACCAACAACAAGAACTCCTTTAGTCTCAAGATATTCAATCGTCTTTGAAATGTCAAGAATAGATTTTACTCCAGAAGAAACTATAATAATACTTCGTTCAGAAAGTTCTTCAAGGTCACGCGATATATCTAAACTCTCGAAAACATCTCTGTGCACTCCTCCAACACCACCAGTGGCAAAAACTTTTATACCGGCACGCTCAGCAATAAAAGACGTTGCCGAAACAGTTGTTGCACCATCTTTCTTTCGCATTATACAGATGGGAATTTCCCTTGTTGAAAGTTTCATTACTTCTTTTGCACTACCAATATATTTAATTTCAGATTTGCTTAAGCCGACAACAATTTCTCCTTTTATTACTCCAATAGTAGCAGGAATGCCTCCCTCTTTTCTTACAACCTGCTCAACTTCTATTGCAACTTCAATATTTTTAGGATAAGGCATCCCATGTGAAATTATTGTTGATTCGAGCGCAACAACTGGAACTTTAGTTTTTAAAGCTTCTTTTACTTCTTCAGAAATTCTCATTTTATCCCTTCTTTGGCTAATCTATAAAGTGATTCTAAACCAATTTTTATTGATAAGTTCTCGCTTTCCTCGAATATTCTCTTTGAACCTTCGGGCTTTATTTTATTATGCGTTACATTTCCGTCAAGTGCAAAAAGCGCCCCGGCTTTTACTCCTTTATACTGAGAGATGATAAAAACAGATCCACTTTCCATCTCTATTGCCTTTACGCCGGAGCTAACAAAAGTTTGCATTTCCTCCTTAGAATAAGGTATATAAAATGCGTCTTCTGAAATTACTACACCATGATGAATGTTTTTAGCTAACTCTCTCCCTGTTTCAATAATTGTTCTTAAAACATTATAGTCTGGAACGGCCGGGAAAGTGGGTCTGAGATAGTTAGGAGAAGTGCCGTCATCTCTTATACTGCCGGTTGCAACCACGATGTCTCCAACATCAAGCTCGGGATCTATTCCACCTGCTGAACCTACTCGAATAAAAACTTTGCCGCCAAGATTTATAAGTTCCTCAAGGACTATAGCAGTAGAAGGAGCACCCATTCCAGTTGTTGCAACTGTAATTCTTACGCTTTTATATCCTCCAGTAAACACAAAAAGATGCCTGTATTCATTAACGAGTTTTGCATTTTCGAGTAGAAGAGACACTTTTTCTGCTCTTTGTGGATTACCAACAAGCATTACATACTCAGCAATATCCTCTTTTTCACACTTTAAATGAAATTGCGCCATATTAACCTCCTATCTTATTTTGAATTATATGCTTTTTAATTCGTACAAGCAAGTCTATTAAAAATCAATAAATTTTATATAATCTATGAAAGATAGGAGGCCAATAATGAAAACAGTAGTAGAAAGATTTCTTGAGTACGTAAAATTCGACACACAGTCAGACGAAAATTCTCAAACCTTTCCAAGCACAGAAAGGCAAATTGCTTTTGCTAAAGTGCTTAAGGCGGAAATTGCACAAATGGGCATCGAAGTCGAGCTTGATGAAAATGGATATGTAACAGGGACATTAGAAGGGAACATAGATAACAATGTACCGGTAATAGGTTTTATAGCACATATGGACACGACACCAGAAGTATCGGGAAAAGATGTTAATCCTAAAATTATTAAAAATTTTGACGGCAAGGATATAATTTTAAACGAAGAAAAAGACATCGTTTTACGAATTTCTGATTATCCTCATTTAAAAAATTACATCGGTAAAGATTTAATAGTAACGGATGGTAGTACAGTTTTAGGCGCAGACGATAAGGCTGGCGTTGCCGAAATTATGACTGCGATTGAATATTTCAAAAATCATCAGGAGATAAAACACGGAAAAGTAAAATTTGCCTTTACTGCAGATGAAGAAATTGGCAGGGGAGTTGATAAATTCGATATTAAAAAATTCGGAGCAAAATATGCTTATACGCTTGATGGAGGCGAATTTGGTTCTCTTGAATTTGAAAATTTTAATGCCGCTTCCGCTCAGGTCGTAATAAAAGGTAAAAATATTCATCCAGGGTTAGCAAAAGGAATAATGAAAAATGCAATAAGAATTGGGAGCGAATTTATAAGTCTTCTGCCTCAAGACCAAAAACCTGAAGTTACTTCAGAATATGAAGGATTTTTCCATATGTACCAGGAAATAGGAAGCGTAGAGAAGGTTATCCAAAAATACATAATAAGAGACCACAACAAAATAAAATTCGAAAGTAAAAAAGAATTTTTTAAATCATGTGTTGAATTTATGAACAAGAAGTATGGAAAAGGGACGGTCGAATTATTGCTGAAAGACAGTTATTACAATATGAGAGAAATTATTGAGAAGAATTTTGAAATCATCGAAATAGCAAAAAAATCTATGATCGAAGCTGGTGTAGAGCCCGTCATAAAATCAATAAGAGGCGGAACAGATGGGGCAAGGCTTTCTTTTATGGGATTACCTACACCTAATATATTTACCGGTGGGCACAATTTTCATAGTATATACGAATATATACCGACTTTTGCAATGAAAAAAGCTGTTGAAGTTATTCTTAATATTGTTAAGGAATTCGCCAAAACAAAAAAAGAATAAGTTTATTCCCTCCGCTCTTCTTCTTGCTGTCTTTCTTCTTTTTCAATTTCTTTCAGGTAGTTGCTTAGTTTCCTTTTGGCTTTAGCCTCAACTTGCCTTATTCTCTCTCTGGTTACCCCGAATATTGTGCCAACCTCTTCAAGAGTATGAGGATACTCGCCTTCAAGGCCCATTCTATATTTTAATATTTCTCTTTCTCGTGAAGTTAACTTCTCGAGAACTTTTTCAAGCTGTTCTTTATAATAAATATTTACGCTTTCAGTTTCAGGAGTTGGATTTTTATTATCTTCTATAAAATTTTCAAGCCTGCTTTCCTCTTCATCGCCGACAGGCATTTCTAAAGAAAGTGGCTGTTGGGCTAACCTTAGGTATTTAGCAATTTTTTTCTCAGGTATCCCAGTACTTTTAGCAATCTCTCTATAAGTAGGCTCTCTGCCTAATTCTTGAATAAGCTCTTTCGTAACTCTTTCTATTCGGTTTATACTTTCTACCATATGCACAGGTACACGAATTAACCTTGATTGGTCGGCAAGTGCTCTTGTTATTGCCTGTCTTATCCACCATGTTGCATACGTAGAAAACCTAAAGCCTTTTCTATAATCAAATTTCTCAACGGCTCTTATGAGACCAAGGTTTCCTTCCTCGATAAGATCCAGAAAAGATAGACCATGTCCTGTATATCGTTTTGCAATACTTACCACAAGCCTCAGGTTCGCTTCTATCAGTTCGGCCCTTGCTTGCTGTTCACCACTTGCAATCCTCTTCGCTAATTCAGACTCTTTTTCTGCTGTCAAAAGATCTATTTCTCCAATTGTTGCAAGATAAGATTGAATTGGATTTTTAAGCTCGGATAGCTCGAAATCTTCAATAGATTTTCTCAGGATCTTCCCTTTTATTTTTTCAAGCAATTCTTTGTCTCCATATCGAACGATTAACTTCTGAAATATCATATATAATTCATCAATTAATCCTGTATCAATTGGCATTCTCTCGAGCGCATCTGATATCTCCTCATAAGATAAAAAGCCAGTCACTCTCCCTCTTTCAATTAACTTTCGCACTACTTCTTTTTCAGCCCTATTTAATGGCTTCAATTTTTTAAGAAAATTTTTTATGACCTGAAAGGATTTTTCGTTTTGTACTCGTCTTTCTTTGTCGCTTTGTACAGGTTCTTTTTTCTTTACAAGTTTTTCTTTTTGTATATGTTTTTTATTTTGAATATGTTTTTCTTTCTGTACATCTTTTTTAATTTTTTTAGCCATCTTACTACCTCCCCTTAAGTTTCCTGAGAGCATCATTATACTCTTTAAGTTTTATGAGTTTTTCCTCTTCATCTTTTGTTTCGTTGATTTGAGAATAAAGATTTAGTATATACGCAGTATAAATTTTATAATCTCTCAAAGAATCTAATGCTTTTAAAACAACATCGTCTCTTACAAGGTAGGGGTCCTTCAAAATAAGTTCGGTTGCAATTGAGGTTTCGCTTTCATTCATGTCATACCATGTTTTTGGGTCAGGGTCTTTTCCATCGTTTATATCCTTCAGCGCCCTTAAAAAGATCTTTTTATATGGATTGTATAAATCATCATTTAAATCAATAGCCTCGGTGATTTTTGAAACTATTCCTTTTTTTTGCAAAACTGCCTGCGTTAAAATTTCCTGGATCGTTTTAATTTTATCAGTTTTTACCGTGAGCGGCTCTTTTTTTTGTGACTTTGAAGGCAAAATCATTTTATTGTACTGGTCTACGAGAAGTCTTGTATCGAGATCAAGTATATTTGACAACTTTCTTATATATTCATAAACAGTTGTTTTATTGGAAATCTTAGAAACTACATCAAGTAACCTCTGGGAGAGTTGTGCTTTTCCCTGGGGGGTGTCACCAATCTGTTTTGCTTCAAAATCCGCTATAAAAAGAATAGGATCTTTTGCTTGCTTCAACAGCCTCTCTATAGCTTCCTTTCCGTCTCTAATAATTATTTCATCGGGATCCATATTTTCATTCGTAAGCACTATACCGATATTTAGATCAAATTTTCCACAAACCTGAACAGCTCTTTCAGCTCCTAATCTTCCCCCCAAATCGTTGTCATAAAAGAAATAAACTTTATCTGCAAACCTTTTTATAAGTTTTGCCTGGTCTTCAGTAAAGGATGTGCCCATTGAAGAAACGACATTTTCAATTCCTTCCTGCTGTAGAATAATTGCATCGAAATATCCTTCAACTACGATTGCGCTTTTGGCTTCTCGAATTGCATTTTTAGAAAAATTCAAAGAGTAAAGAGTTTTACTCTTTGAAAAGACTTCCGTTTCTGGAGAATTTAAATATTTGGGTTCGCTACCATCAATACTTCTTCCGCTGAAAGCAATAATATCGCCCTGCGCGTTAAAGATTGGTATAATTATTCGATTGAAAAAATATGGTTTTAAATTGCCTTCTGAATCTTTTTTAAACAGCCCTGCCCTTACAAGCAAAGATGGTGCAATTTCTCTCTTCTTTGCTTCAGCAACAAGTTTATTTGAATTCTCGTCTGCAAAACCAAAACGGTATTTTTCAATACTACTATTACTTAAACCTCTTTTTGCAAGATAAGCTCTTATATTCTCATTGAGCATTGCATGGAAAAAATCAACTGCAAAATTGTTTACTGCCCTTATTTCTTCCTTGCCTTCTTTATCTAAAGTACTTTTTTCGAACTTTGGTGGGGTTAATCCAGTGTCCTTTGCAAGAATAGAAACGGCTTCTTTAAAATCTATACTCTCAATCATCATAATGAATTTAACAACGTCTCCACCCGCTCCGCATCCAAAACAGTGGAAAAGCTGTTTTGCAGGGCTCACAACAAAAGACGGTGTTTTCTCATGGTGAAAAGGACACAATCCTACAAAATTCACACCCTGTTTTTTAAGCTTAACATATCTTGAAACAACATTCACAATATCAACATTAGAATGTAATTCATCAATAAAATCGTTTAATTCGCTCATATATATATAAATACGATTTTTTTGTTTGATTTCCTTTTTTTAATTTAAATTGCTGAGGTTGGTGTGATTATTTGTTCTACTAGTTCGATCGCAAAACGATCGGTCATTGAAGAAATATAATCCGTAATGATTCTTATTCTTTCTTTTTTATCTTCTTTTAGTAGACCAATTGGATCTTTACTGTTCAAACTTATTGGATGATTTTTTATATAACTGTTGAGCTTTTCTGGCTGTTTATAAAAATAATCAAAAAGGTAATAAATAAGTCTAATAACTTTTTGTTCTTCCTTTTTGGGTGCGGAGCCTATATAAACCTTCTCGGTCAAAAAATCTTTCAGCTCATCCATTGTGCTTTCTATATCTTTGCTCATTTGAATGATATTTTTGTTAAAACTTTCTTCTATAACGTTTTGAATGATTGTGGAAAGCCTTTTTGAATTTGTTTCTCCAAGAATTTTGATAACACTTTGAGGGACATCTTTTTCCTTAACAATCCCGGCTCTTATCGCATCGTCAAGGTCATGATGGATGTAGGCAATACGATCAGAAATTCTTGCTACCTGCCCTTCAAGTGTAACTGGTAAATCCTCGGCATTAAAAGTCGAAAGATCCAGAAGTCCCTTGCTGTGCTTTAAAATTCCTTCTCTTACTCCTTCTGTTAAATTTAAACCGAAAACGGCCGTTCCATCAGATTTAATCCGTCTCTCAAGCATATCAACTACCCTGAGGCTCTGCTCGGGATGAAAAAAATGACTATCAGGATCATATTCTTTACTTTTTTTATTAAGAGCATCTTCTCCTGCATGACCAAATGGAGAATGACCAAGATCGTGTCCAAGTGAAATTGCTTCTGTCAAGTCAGGGTTTAACCTTAACGCTCTTGAAATAGAACGGCTAATAGTCATAACTTCAAGAGTATGAGTTAGTCTATTGCGATAATGGTCACCCTTAGGGGCAATAAAAACTTGTGTTTTATACTGGAGCCTGCGAAAAGCTTTCGAGTAAATTATCCTATCAAAATCCCTTTGATATTCGGTTCTATAGGTATCTTTCTCTTCTGCGATTGTCCTCCCCCTTGAGTTTGTACTCAACGAAGCAAAGGGGGAGAGCTGTTGTTTTTCTAATATTTCAAAGTCTTCTCTAAGCACTCTTTTCTCTAATAGCCACTTGCGCAGCCGATAAACGAGCTATTGGTACTCTAAACGGGGAACAGCTAACATAATCAAGACCTGCATAATGGAAAAATTCTATCGATTCAGGGTCTCCACCATGTTCGCCGCATATACCAATTTCAAGGCTTTTGTTTGTTTTTCTACCAAGAACTACCCCTATTCTCACAAGTTTGCCTACTCCATCTCTATCAATTGTCATAAACGGTTCTTCCAATAAAATTTTCTCTTTAAGGTAAAAGGGGAGGAAAGTTACCTCTGCATCGTCTCTACTATAAGCAAAAGTAGTTTGTGTTAAATCATTTGTGCCGTATGAGAAGAAATCTGCATATTGAGCAATCTGATCTGCTGTAAGTGCAGCTCTTGGAACTTCAATCATTGTCCCTATTTGATAGCTTACTTTAACATTTTCTCTATTTATTGTTTCTTCAACTACTTTTTGAACTTTTTCTCTTAAAACTCGCATCTCATTTACATGACCAATAAGAGGAAGCATAATCTTTGGTATAGGATTAAAACCTTCTCTCTTAAGATCAATGGCAGCTTCGATTATTGCAGCAGATTGCATCTCATAAATTTCAGGATATACAAGACCTACCCTGCAACCTCTAAAACCTATCATTGGGTTGAACTCTGAAAGTTCTTTGGATCTTACAAGCTGTCTTTCTTTTTTGCTGATTACCTCCTGGCTTTCACTTCTTGCCTTTAAATCTTCTAATTCTTTTTCAAGTCTTTCTCTCTGCGGCAAGAACTCATGCAATGGTGGGTCAAGTAATCTGATGATTACAGGGTATCCGTCCATTGCTTTCAAAATGTCATAGAAATCTTTTTTCTGCATTTTTTCAAGGTTTTCAAGAAATTTTACTCTTTCTTCCCTGGATTCTGAAATTATCATTTCCTGCATTATTGGCAATCGATCTTTTTGTAGAAACATTCTTTCAGTTCTGCATAATCCAATTCCAGTAGCTCCATATTCTTTTGCTCTTATTGCTTCTTCAGGAGTATTTGCATTTGCCCTGACACCAAGTTCCTTGAATTCGTCGGCAAACGCTAAAACTTCTTTTAATTCAGGGGTAAGAGTAGGTTCGATCATTGGCACTTCCCCTACTATAACAATCCCCATTGAACCGTCTATAGTTATTATGTCGTTCTCTTTAACTGTTACTCCATTAACGACAAAAGTTTTCTCAACAAGATTTAGCTTTATTTCCTCTGCACCAACAATACAAGGTTTGCCCATACCTCTTGCAACAACAGCCGCATGAGCCGTCATTCCTCCTCTTGTTGTAAGGATGCCTTGAGAATAAGCCATTCCTTCAAGATCTTCCGGAGTTGTTTCTGGACGCATGAGAATTATTGATTCTCCTGACTTCCCCCTTTCAGCAGCTTCCTTAACATTAAAAACCACTTTTCCAGATGCAGCACCAGGTGATGCAGGAAGACCTTTAGCAATAGGTTGGACTTTTACGGTTGGATCGATCATCTTGTGTAATAATTGATCAACCTGTTCTGGAGTTACTCTTAAAACAGCCTCCTCTTTGCTGATCAATCCTTCCTCAACCATATCGACTGCTGCCTTTACTGTGGCCTGAGCCGTTCGCTTTCCTCTTCTTGTCTGTAACATATAAAGCTTATTTTTTTCTATAGTAAACTCCATATCCTGCAGATCCGTGTAATGTTTTTCAAGAGTTTGTGCTACTTGCACTAATTGTTCATAAACTAAAGGCAAATCAAACTGCATCTCTTGAATCTGTTTTGGCGTCCTGATTCCCGAAACTACATCTTCTCCCTGTGCATTTATAAGATACTCTCCATACAGTTTCTTCTCACCCGTAGAAGGATTTCGAGTAAAAGCGACACCCGTTGCTGAATCGTTGCCCATATTCCCAAAAACCATCATTACAATATTAACAGCAGTTCCAAGCTCTTCGCTTATTTTGTTGAGCATACGGTAAGTAATAGCCCTTGGTGTGTTCCAGGATTTAAACACGGCCTCTATTGCAATAAATAGCTGTTCAAGTGGATCCTGAGAAAAATCTCTACCGGTGTGTTCTTTGTATAGTTGTTTATAATCATATATAACATTCTTTAACATCAGAGCAGTAAGTTCAGTATCATTTTTTAAATTATTACCTTCCTTATATTTCTCAAGGATATACTCGAATTTATCATGGGGGATTTCCATAACTACATTACTGAACATCTGGATAAACCTTCGATAGCTATCATAAGCAAATCTTTCATTCTGCGTTAATCTTGATAATCCTTCTACTGTCTCATCGTTCAGTCCTAAATTAAGAATGGTATCCATCATACCAGGCATAGAAATAGGAGCACCAGAACGTACAGAAACAAGTAAAGGATTATTTATATCACCGAGCTTTTTATTTGTTTTTTCTTCGAGTTTTCTCAAATGCTCAAGAGTTTCATTTCTTATTTCATCGCTTATCTGGTTCGTTTTTAAATATTCTTTGCACGCTTCAGTAGTAATTGTGAAACCAGGAGGCACAGGCAGACCTATTCCTGTCATCTCCGCAAGTCCTGCACCTTTTCCTCCAAGAAGGTCTCTCATATTTTCGTTCCCTTCTTCAAAATCATAAACCCATTTTTCAGTCATATTTACCTCCAATAAACATGTTACATATATTTTAACTAAATTGCCTTATTGTCAAAAACTAATTGAGAGAAATCGGCGAAACTCTCGAATATTATTCTTAAATTACTGAGAAGAGAAAGCCTGTTGTACCTAAAAGATTCATCTTCATCCATTACCAGAACACTATCAAAAAAAGTCCTCACGGCTGGTTCAACGATATAAAGCATAGAGAGAACTGCTTCATAATCTTTTGAGTCTATAAATTCATCAATTTTTCCCTTTGACTCACAAATAACCTTGTATAGTTCATTCTCGGCTTTCTCAAATAAAAGCTTCTCATCAACTTTAATTTCATTAAATTTTGCCTTTTCAATAATGTTTTTTATCCTCTTGTAAGTAGTGCTTATTACTTCAAGCTTCTCGTCTTTTAGATGAGCCATAATAACTTCAGAACGCATAAGAAATGTGGGGATAAAATCAATATGCAGACAAGAAACCGCATTAGCGATGTCGTATCTAATGCCTTTTTCTTTAAGAACTGCAGAGGTTCTATCCTTTATAAAACTTATGATTTCGCCTTTCTTGTTTTCTTCTTTTTTTGCTTTATTCCCAAAAGTATCCATAGAAAAATCTATAAGCTTTTCAATAGGAAGCCTGTCTAAACCTGTTGAAAAAGCTATTTGAACCACTCCAGAACCTAACCTCCTGAGGCCGAATGGATCTTTAGAGCTCGAATATTCAATTCCTGAAATAAAGCTTGCTGCTAATGTATCAATCTTATCTATCAAAGAAAGAAATTTGCCGGTAGAGGATCCTGGCAATGAATCATCCGTAAAATGTGGCAAGTATTGTTCTGAAATAGCCACCGAGACCTCATTGTTTTCGCCCCACAATTTAGAATAAACACCTCCCATAGTTCCTTGAAGGTCTGGAAATTCTCTAACAACATTTGAAACAAGGTCTGCTTTTGAAAGATAGCAAGCTCTTTTGAGATTTTCCCTTTTTTCGTTACTAAAATTAAGCTCAGAGGACAAAAATTCTGCAATTTTAACCAAACGGTCAGTTTTATCTTTAACCGTCCCAACTTCTTTAAGAAAGATGACCTCGGAAAGTTTTTCTACAAAATTTTCAGAAGGAATTTTCTTATCCTCTTCAAAAAAGAAGTTTCCATCAAGTATTCTCGCCCTTGCAACTCTCTGATAGCCTTCTCTTACAATTTCTATGAAATCAGAAGTTCCGTCTCTTACAGAAATAAAATAAGGAATCAATTTCTTTGATCTTGCATCAATTATTGGAAAGGATTTCAGCTGATCTTTTATAACGCTTGCTACAATGCAATCTGGAATTTTCATGTCTTTAAGTTTTAGAGAACATAAAAATGGAGTTGGATATTCGTTCATATTTGCAACTTCTTCCAGGAACTCTTCATTATAATCAGGGATCCCCTTAACACTTGATGCAAGGCTTGCAGACCTTTGTTCTATTGTCTTTTTTCTATCTCCAAAGGAAATTATAATATAATTTTCTTTGATTTTGGGAAAATACTCGTTAACACTATTAATTTTAATCTGCACTGGTGAGTCAATAAAAAGACCAAAAGTTAAATTGTTAGACTTTACCCCTGCATAGGTTAAGTCAATAACCTCATTACCAAAAAGTATAAGAATATTCCTTATGGGTCGTATGAATTCAACATTGTTCTCTTCCCATCTCATTGACTTTGGAAAATGCATTTCCTTTAAAGCATAAAGTGTAGCTTCTTTTAAAATTTCCTTTGCTTCTTTACCTTTGAGTAACTTCTTTCCAAAAATATATTTAGCTCCTTTTACTTCTTTTATTGAAACATCCTCTTCATTGAGTTCGTTACTCTCTAAAAATTTGGAATAAGGTGGTAATTTTCCACCCGAGTCATCAATTGAAATTTTTAAAGGGGGACCTTTTATTTCGATAAATGCATCTTCTTCCTTTTCGGATACGTCTTTCAAAAAAACTACCAATCTCTTTGAAGAACCAAAACCTTGAATTTCTGAATAATGCAACCTAAAATTTTTGAGTTTTTCCTTGAAGTTATTTTTAAATTGCGTTGTGGCATCATTTACAATTTTTGCAGGAATTTCTTCAGTATAAATCTCACACAGAAAGTCTCTCATCTTTTCCCTCTCTTTCTAAAACAATTTTTGCTGCCATTGAGGCCATTTTTCTCATTCTTGAGATAAAATTTACTCTTTCAGTAATACTAATTGCTCCTCTTGAATCAAGAAGGTTAAAAATATGGGAACATTTTAAAAGGTATTGATATCCAGGCATCAGGATTCCTTTTTCTAAAATTCTGAGTCCCTCGCTTTCAAAAATATTAAAAAGTTCAAAAAGTTTGCTCGGTTCGCTTTCATCAAAAGCATAAACACATTCTTCTCTTTCCATATCAAGCCTTAAATCACTATAAGTCACTTTTTCATTCCAGTTTATATCATAAACGCTTTCTTTATCTTGAAGGAACAAAACGAGTCTTTCTAAACCATAAGTAATTTCAACTGAAACCGGCTTAAGGTCATATCCAGCTGCAAGTTGGAAATATGTAAATTGAGTTATCTCCAATCCGTCAAGTCTTACTTCCCAGCCAACGCCCTGGGCTCCAAGGATAGCAGTTTCCCAATTGTCCTCAATAAATTTAGTTTCATGTTTTGCAAGTTTCAAGCCAAGGGACTTAAGACTCAGAATATAAAGGTCTTTTATGTCTATGGGAGGTGGTTTTATAATTACCTGAAATTGGTGGTGAAGATATAATCTGTTGGGGTTTTCTCCATATCTTCCATCTGCTGGCCTCCTTGAGGGTTGAACATATGCAGCAGCCCACGGTTTTTTTCCTAAAACTTTTAAAAATGTATAAGGGCTAAGAGTCCCGGCGCCAATTTGTTCATCAAAAGGCGGAAGGATAACACAACCTTGCTTTTTCCAGTAATTCTCAAGTTTTGAAACAACTTCCTGAAAATCCATATCATTTTCTCCTTATTTCAAATTTTATTAAAGGCTTTTAAAAAATTTCTATATTGTTCTGAATCTGAATGATACAGGACAAAATTATTAATGAGGTTAAACATACTCTCCACGTCCAAAACTTCTTCAAATTCACAGGGTTTTGAATTGTAAATTTTTAAAAAATCTTTAATAATGGAACTGTCTACTTTTATTCCATTTTTTTTATTAAATCCACCCTTTTCGGGCGAGAAATAATAATCGTCATCAACAAAATCCGGCAATAAAATTGGAGTCCCCAACAATTTAAACAAGCGCATACAAAAATATATTGTAGCAGAATTTTTAAATTTTGAATCTTTTAAGCAGTTTAAAACAATAACCAAGAGATTAAAAATTTCTGGATCGGCTTGCTCGTATGGCAAAAGAATTAACAGAATTTCTTTTATATAGGTCAGTATCTTATAATCCTCAACCGACTTCTTTAATTCCATATACGAATCAATCAAAGATACCTCTGTTGCTACAAAAAAATTCTGTTTTTTATACAACAAAATGTCCTCATAAATAAAATCCTCAGAAACCCCTGACCTTTTTGACTTAGAGCTTCTTACTGATTTGAACTTAACTTTTATCTTTCCAAACTCTTTTGTTATCAAGGTGGCTATTTTGTCCTTTTCATTTAAAGGCTCGGTATTTATTATTATTCCTCGAGTGTAAAAATACCCCATTATTTAACGATTTCAACGCTCTTGCTTGCGCCAATCCTTGAAGCTCCTGCCTTGACCATCTTTAACGCAGTTTCAAAATCTCTGATGCCACCGGCAGCTTTTACTCCAAAATTTGGTCCAATTACAGAACGAATAAGTGCTACATCTTCAACTGTCGCTCCATCTTTGTTAAAACCTGTTGAAGTTTTAACGAATTGTGCACCAGCTGAAATAACAATCGTTGATGCTATTACTTTCTCTTGCGTGGTAAGTAAACATGCCTCAATGATAACTTTTACTATTTTTGGGCTTATGGTATTTACGACTTCTCTAATGTCTTTTTCAACATTTAAGAAATCTTTTGATTTAAACAGGCCAATATTCATGACCATATCAATTTCATCTGCACCAGATTTAACAGCTCTTTCAGCTTCGACTGCTTTTAAATAAGTTTCACTTGCTCCAAGAGGAAAACCTACAACAGACGCAATATTTACATTACTGCCTTCAAGGTTTTTTTTTGCGAATTTTACAAAGAATGGATTTACACATACAGAAAAGAAATTATATTCAATAGCTTCTTTGCAAAGATTTGCTATTTCATCGTACGTTGCCTCTGGCTTTAATAACGTATGGTCGATCATTCTAGCCAATTCTTCTTTTGAAATTTCTCTATTTTCATTTTCTGAAGACATAATTATCACCTCTTTCTAATTTTATCTATTTTAAATATTAGGTCAAGCTTGTATTTATTCGCAAGCCTAGCCTAAGAAAAAATTTTACAAAAATTAAAATAGGCCAAAAAATTCTAATGTTTAAAAGCCTTCAATGCTTTTTCTAACTTTAATCGATGTTTTCTCTTGACAAGAATGCTTATTTCATTAAACTTAAGTAAAATTAATTTAAAGGGAGGCGAATTTTCTGGTAAAAAATCCAGAAAAAATAACGTGGCTGAAGTTCATAAGAAGCAGAATGAAACGCT
>Ga0210044_10003093_pt1 | contig 24004 bp, 11 predicted proteins | sample CryGey13umfilter_2_FD_183959 | JGI IMG/M metagenome (GOLD analysis project Ga0210044, IMG submission 183959) | Groundwater microbial communities from aquifer in Utah, USA - Crystal Geyser 4/9/14 3 um filter (SPAdes) (version 2) | ecosystem: Environmental > Aquatic > Deep subsurface >... | reverse complement strand
TTTCTTCAAGCGCTGCGTTCAGCACGAAACGCTCTTGGCCGAATGGGGTGTATTCAATGCGTTGGACGAGGTCGCCTTTTTTGTAGCGTAGTCCGCCATGCGTTGCGCGGGACATGCCCTCGGTGTATAGGTTTGAGCCGCCTAGATGATCTGCGTGGATGTAATAAAAATAATATTCACTTGGCGCCGGCCACGTATCATTTACATCTTCTCGGAAAGTATACGCATACGTTACGTGTGGGAGGAAGATGAAAATGGTGAAGAAGAGAATAGTAAGTCTTCGGAGAAGAGATGGGTGCGAAAAAAATGGTAGATCACTGTCATCCTCTGGCTTGACCAGGGGATCCACAATTTTTCTTTTACAATACCGTTGATGATAAAATAATTTGAATTGTTGGATCCCTCCGCCTAAGGCGGAAGGATGACAAACCTTTCCTGAAAGCAAACGTCGCATGTGGATGGTGAGTAAAGTTGCAATGCAAAAGGCGAGCAGGAAACTGAGGAGTGTGTTGGTGTTTTGGTCGCGTGAAATAAATCCACCGCCCATTGGTGGAACATCAGGTGTGTCTACAGTTCCGCGGGCGAGGACTGCAATGAGCTTGTTGCCGGCGTAAACATTGTGCACCAAAAGTTTATTGCGAATTTCAAACAGACTTCCAACGTAATAGGTATCTTCACTTCCCGCATCACCTTTATTCACGCGCTTAAACACTCGTTGTCCAGAGGCATCGTAAACATATTGCGATGACCATCCATTTTCCAAAGTCACTTGGCTCATGCGATTACGCGCGTTGTACTGATAAACTCTTCCTCTGCCGAGCGTTATGTTTCCGTTTGCATCGTACTGAATGGGAGCGCCACCTACACTGGTGAGTTTGTGCGCGTCTTCATATTGATACGTAGCACCAAAGCTTTCATCATTGCGCAGCATGTTGCCAATGGTGTCGTAAGAAAAATGTGTGCTTTGCCGCTGTTCCCAATCGTTAGCCGTTTCATACGAACGCAAGCGATGAAGATCATCATATTGAATGTTGGAAATGCCAGTGTTTAAACTTGGAGTATTATGTTCATCTGAAATAACTTTAATATTTCTTACAGCGTCATATCCAAAGGCAAGATTTCGGTATTCTGTTTCTTCATCACCTGGTTTTATCGTTTGAAGTTTTTGAAGACGATGACTGCGATCGTAATACTGATAGCGATCTTCGGTACTGTCTCCATACGTTTCCCTGGTCAGTTGACCCAGCTCATTGTAGTCACGCTCTGAATTTATGATGTAATAATTTGCCAAACTTCGAGCTTCACGCACTCGATTTAGTTTTCCTGAAGAGTCATAAAGATATTCGAGTTCAAGTTGCCCTTTTGGATAATGAATGAAAGATAATCGGCCATCATCATAATACTTAAATTCTGTTTCAAACGTACCATTAAGACCCGCCATCAAACGCGCTTGTTTCTTGAGGTTCCCATTTTCGTCATAACTAAACTTCATGCCACCAAAAGTATCTGTAACTTGATACAGTTCACCTTGTCTCACTGAAAATTGCGCACGGTCTTCGGGTGCAGCTTCATCATAAAAATACTGAAGATGATCTTCTTCGCTTCCATCTACAGCATAAGATTGGTTATGGGTTAAGCGATTCACCTCATCATACTGCAATACAATACGTTGCCCTTTCGCATCTCGTTGTTCGATGATGTTTCCAAGCGCATCATAAGTGAAGAAACTTCTGCCACTATCTGGATCTGTGCTTGAACGTTTTCGGCCTAAGTTGTCGTAGGTGAAACGAGTTTCATTTCCAGCAGCATCACGAATGAGTGTTAAGTTGTTCCAAAAATCATATTGATACTGTGTAGCAATTTCTTGGCCTTCCAAAAATTCTGAAACTTGAACTTTATTTCCTCGTGTATCATAAAAAGTGCGTGTTGCTTTTCCTTCGGCATCAGTAAAACTCACAACCCAGGGATTCCCATCATCGCCATAACGCGTAATGCTTGCTGCAGTTGGAGAAGTGATATCGCCTACGGGAGGCGTGCTGCGAAAGGTTCTGCCAAGACTGTCACGTTCTATAGTTAATTCAGGATGTCCTACTGCTTCAACACGGTTTGCATTAGGCGTGAAAAATGGTTCCGAAGTGTAGATGATGTTACTGGTTTGATTTTGCAAATAGCGCGTATACGAAGTGCGATAACTTCCATTACTTTTTTCGGAAAGAGTTGAAACCTGGATAATCTTCCCCTGCCCATTTCGATGTATCACCTGTCTTGCGTGAATGTCACTTCCCGCATCACTGCTAATATTAGTGAAACGCTTTACAATGGTTCCAAACAAACCATCTCCAAAATCTACATGATCGTCATAGACAAACCGTTCTTGCCATTGGTTTTGAAACGTTCGTTCGAGCAATCTTCCAAAACCATCGTAACTAAAGGTGCTCACTCTTCCATCTGGCGCAACACTTCGCGTTATTTTCCCCACACGAATGTTATACTCTGCTTGAAATGTAAATTCACCGGCAACGGTAGTGCTCGTGGGAAGTGCATGCAGGATATTATCATATGAAAGAGTAGTGATTACATTTTTTGGATTTGTAATCCTGATAACATTTCCATACTCATCATATTCATAACTTGTATGAAGGGTTTGATCTGCTTCACCCGCATATTGAAGCAACACCTGCCTTTCCCGAAGGTTGAGACGAGCATCATAGTTTGTTTCTACTCGATTTTTGAGAGTTTCTTGATGTCCATTGCGTTCGAAGATTTCTGTTATGCCCACAAAGGATGTTGGCAATGCTCCGAAGTCGGTGGCAATATTTTGCAGTGCCGAATATCGCGTAAGCCGCGGAATATCTACACCTTCTTCACCAAGATTGAGGATTGAAGTTTTGTTTCCGCTTTCAACACTATAGCTAAAGCTAATAGAGCTGGTTCTTCCCGCAGCTGCTCCCTCGTAATCCACCATCTTTTTTCGCGCAAGATAAGCAAATGTAGTGTGATGAAGTGGAGTTGCAACATCCCATTGATAGGTAGTGACATCTTTGTGAACTAATGCTGCATTTTCAGGCTTTCGAATATAACGTGAAACGCGATAGAGCTTTCCGGAAAGAGCCGCATACGTCCATGGACGAATACCATCAATAGATATTTCCTGCTCGAGGCTTCGTGGGGTAATAGTGGGATTGTAATCAAAAGAAGGAACGGCATCATCAACATAAATGATATTGTTGGCACTGAGATTGTGAGATTGATGGTACCAACGCTTTTCTACATTTCCCAATGAGTCACGAATGCGAACAAAACCAAAACCATCAAACTTTCTTCCCTTCGGATTTCCCCAAGGAAAATAAAATTGTCCCATAGCATAATCAATATTGGTAACTTTTTCTTCATCACCTTCACGTTGCACAATTTTCGTAAGATTAAACTGGTGAAACGGAAGAGAACGATTGTGCAACTTAGAACTAGGACTGTAATACAAATGGGTCTCAACACCCAATCCATTGTTAATCACACTTAGCGCTTGAGGTGGTTGTTGATATGCTGGCTGTTCCTCGGGGTCAAACTTTGTAAAATGGACGGCATATGCATCATTTCCAACAGGAGCAATACGATCAGGGTAGCCATCACCATTCAAATCAAGCAAACCAGGTAAACCGTTCTCATATGAAAAATGATTTGAAAGTTGATCGTCCTGAATAGGATCTTCTAAAATTTCTGCATCGTCAGCAAAAGCTGTTCCCAGATTGTAATACACAAGAAAGCGAGGAAGAGCATCTGGTGATGATGAGGTGGTAACGAGATCAACTCTTCCATCACCATTCATGTCCTGAAAACTGGTCTGCCCCCCTGAAAAATGAAGAGGAGCATCCCATCTTTCTCTGAAATCTGACCAACCATACCCAGTATTGTAATAGACATCGATGGATCCAGAATTTGCTACTCTATCTGGAAGACCATCGCCGTTCATATCGATAAGATATACTTTTACACCTTCCGTTTCGGGGCTGGGATCTATCCATTCATCTGCTACCACTGAAAAACTTCTTCCAAGATTGCGATAGACAAGAAAAACATTTCTTGCTTCGTCATGAATAATGCGATCTCTCAACCCATCACCATTCATGTCTCTAAAATTAAGTTTACCACATTCATCTCGATGTATCGCACTTTGACAAGCGGGGTCATTCCAACGTTCAGCGTAACTCCATCCACTTCCATTGTTATACTGAACAAAATAACCTTCGAATACTTCAGGTTCTCCAGTAATATTAATTCTGCCACCTAGAATGCGATCGGGTAAACCATCACCATTCATGTCGATGAGATCGTTATCATCTTCGTCATTGCAGGGGCCATTACAAATATCTGGCCAAAGATGAGGCTGTGCTTCAAAATCAGTTCCAGTATTGAAATAGACAGCAAACGAACCTATAGCTCGATCTTCAAAAACACGATCAAGCAAGCCATCACCATTCATATCAAGAAATTTGTGATGTTTATCTACGACATCCGCCGCTCCAAGAGGATCACGAAATGGTATTCGCTGAGCATTCCAATAACGCTCATTTTCCAATGAAGAATATTCAAATCTTATTTCAGGAAGTTCTGTAACTACGTTATCACGATTTGCCCAGGCTCGCTTGAGAATTCCCGCTAGCTTTATCGTTCCACCTTCAGTGTCATAGCGAAACACATATTGCTGAACTCCACTTACACCTTGTTCAAAAACAATGACACTACTTAAACGTTTAGGCAGGGTTACTCTAAAACCAGCTTGAAAATTTTTTGTGATGTATTCGTTATCTTCATAACGAAATTCAATTCTGAATTTTCCGCTCTCATTTTGATGGCCAGTGTATTCAATGCTGCTTAAAAAATGTCCACTCATTTGATAGTGAATGGTATTTCCGTTTGGATCTTTTACAGTGGCAAGATACCAACGAAATGTTTTTATTTGATCATTGTCTTCAAGCCTGCTTTCAGGTTCCTGCCCAAACAAGTATTGTTTTCCTGTTTTGTCATACATGGTCCAAGTGTTTTGGCATTTGAAAAAACGCTTTTGATCTTCGCCCTCTACTTTATATCGATATTCATCACAGCTGTTGGCACGCTCGCCCGTTGCAATAAGCTGACGAGACTGACCTTGCTCATACGAAACATAATCATCACCTGCATAATTTGGAGTTCCGTCAATAAGCGAACGTTGAATGTAACGAAGATTGAGCTCCCAGCCAATACCCACTTCACTTGCTTTTGAGCGGCGCTGACTGTTATACATCAGTGTAAGTTTCGGCGTCATCCCTTGTCTTCCCTGAGGAAGCTCAATGTCATAACGATAGGTTGCAGCGCCGGTAAAATAATCCGGTTCAAAATTGGCATTACTTACACCAGAGCTATCTCCACTTGCATCTGCTCCTGGAAGATTTTCTACCTGGCCATCCCCCGCATCTTGAGCGAAACAAAATGAAGAGAGAAATGAAAACAGAAAAACAAAAATAAAAACCAATCGTGTTCGTTTCATACTCATTTTTTCCCTTCTACTGAAGATAAACTAAGTGACTTTGAAGGACACTTCTCCACAAAATCAAGAATCACTGCTCTGAATACAGGCGAAGTTGCTTGTTGTTTCCATGTCCACTTTGGGAAAAGTTCTTTTGCTTCAGGTTTCAAAACACCATCGGCATCGAATAATTCTTTTGCAGTGTAGGCTTCAGGTGGGCACAAACGTTTTGGCGCCAAAATCATGCGAGTTGTTTTTTCATTTTGATTTTCGTTTGGGTTCTCACGAGGCGTTTTGTAAGCACCACCAATCCATTTTTCGTGAAGCACTCCATTTTCAAATCCTCTTTCAGTATACTCATAAGCAGATGCTCCACGCACAAACGGAAGTTGGCTTTTGTATGGACAATAAAGACCGTAGTCATCATCTTTGCAGTCTACATCCGGACGAATACCATCAAGAGAAATATATTGGCGTACACTTTGTGATCTTCCTACGGCAAGACGCTTATCTCTTTGCGGATTTTCAGAAGTTTCGTTTGCAATTGCAATAACCCGCAAATGAAGATTCTTATTTTCTGGTTGGTTTAAATAAAGTGAAGCTGCATCTAGAACGGGTTCTGCAAAGAGAGAAAGTGCACCACCTAAAACTTCTTTTCTCCATTGTGGTTGAAGAGAAATATCGGGATTATCATTTGCAAACAAAAGAAAACGCGGAGGATAGCGAAAAGGAACACACTCCAGAGGTGGCCAATTCAAAAAGGTTTGCAAGCCATGGCGCAAAACTTTTTCTTGAGATTGAATATGTTCTTTAAGTTTAGGATAAGCATCTTCTTGAACATTCTTTGCTTCTTCGGAAGCATTTTTTACAGAAGCAAGCTCCTCTTCACAACTTAATCCTTCAAATCCATCCATTGGAAGAAGGTCAACATGTTGAGGAACAAATGAAACATTTATTTCTGGAGATTTTTTAGGACAGTATGATTTAATTTCTTCATGAATACTTCGTTGATGTTGTTTTACAGAACGAAGAAAATGATATGCTTCCTCATTAAGGGCATCTGCTACTAACAATTCTTCACGCTGTTTTCTTAGAGGTGAGAGTTGAAGTGCAAGTTCATTTTTTTGATGAACAAGCTCTTGGTAACAGGAGTCTGATTTTCCAATACCAACTGTCATGGTGATGTGTGCACTCCAAGTCTGCTCTGTATAATCTTCAAGGAAAGATTTTCCCCAACTTGGCCCAACAGCAAGTTCAAGCCCTAAGCGAGGATCAAACTGAAGGTCAGCAGCAAGAACAGCACCTCCGCGGAAAAGAAGGTCATCTCCATCTTGTGGATCAAGCCCACCTTGAGCATGAAATGTTCCACTTCCAGCACCTATTTCTCCTGTTGGCATAAGAGAAAAACCCCAAAAGAGAGGAATTTTATATCCAACGCGTCCACCACCTAAGAGACGGTTTGCACCACCATCAGATCGTGTACTTGAGGTATAATCAAGCATGCCTTCTAAAACGAGATGGGGGAAAAATAAATCTTCAACACCAAATCTGGCGGCTATAGGAAAATGGTTATAACCAGCATTGTTTTCAAATCTCCACTTACGCTCACTTGCTCCAGCGGAAACACCCGCGCGTAATTTCGTTTCTCCGGCGCTCTTCATTGTCCTTCCTCATTTCCTCTCCCCTGCACTTGTTTCCATTGAAATCTTCTCAGCATAATACTGTTTGCTGGTTGCATATTTGGAAGAACAACAACCACATCATCGCCTTGCTGCGATATTGCTATACGGGCATCAGCGGGAACTGATGCTAAAACTGTTCCTCGATATTCACTTTCAGATACTCCACTTTCAACACTTCCAACAGAAGCAAGATATGCCTTTGCAGCATCGCGACCATCTTCTTCCAACCACACCATGCCAAGACGATGTTGGTCATCTAGTGTTAAGCTGGGAGAAAAAATATTTGAGCCATTCTCAGAAAAGGTGAACAAAGTTTTCACACCTTCTTCAGGAAGAAAATGAGCAACACCTTTCCCGGCTTCACTTTGCCATGCTGCAATTTGCACCACTGGTGTAGAAACAATGACAGGAAAGCGTCCATTACTTTGAACTTCATCGATGTATGAAATATTTTCCGGAGCACTCACCTCTTCACCATCAAATGTAAAACGTGCCCGCATAATATTTCCAAACGCTGTACTCCCTTCTTGCCACACCACCTCAAGCGTATTGCCATCCACAACAGAAAGATCAGGATTTTTTACGTGAAGTGTGTCGTCTGGCGCTGCGCGTCTATTCACCAAAACACGCTCTGGGCCTATTTCTCCTTCGGGTGTGATAATACTTAGGTTCACACGATCACGATCTGTCCAAACAAGTGCAAAATTATTATTGGGAAGACTTTTTATAGAGGCAATGGTGTTTCTGCGCTCAGTATCAAGGGTTGCAAAAGGAAGTATAGCTACCTGTTTTGGATCACTCAAAGTTCCATCAGCTTCTCTTACTCTAAGTGAAAGATGTGTTTCATTATCATTTCTAAGATGAGGAAAAAGAATTGCCGTTTGCCCATTCTCATTTGTCGCAATGGAATGAGTTAAATTGCACGTGGTCACTATACTTGCTGAAGTAATTCCAACATCTTCAATTTCACCTATTCCAACTTCGAGATGTCTTGGCGAAACTTCACTAAGATAAAGTGAAAGACCTTCTTCCCAACTCAGAAACGTGTGATCGTGTGAACTTGAAAGCTGTGGACAAGTTGGAATATTTTCGCGTTGCAAAAAACCTTGCCCCTGAAAAAGAAGTGTCCAAGGTTTTGGTGCGCTAGGATCTGGCATTGGTGCAGGTAAGCCGCCATCTCTTTCTGAGTCCGAAACAAATGGTGCACATCCATTTGCTTCAGGATCTAAGCTTGGATGCGGATCATTTGGGCATTCATCTTTGTCGTCAGAAATGCCATCACCATCACTGTCTCCATTTCGAGGAAGTGGGCAACCGTTAAAAGTATTTCCAAAAACTTCAGGACATTCATCTTCACCATCTGGTTTTCCATCTCCATCTTGATCAGGTACAACATCAGCATCAGTGAGAGCTGCTTCAGATGTTGCAGAGTCACATCCTGCAAGGCCAAGAAGAAAAAGAATAACAACAACACTCACACCACCATCAAGAAGTTTTGGCACTGCAACAGATTTGGAAACAGAATTCAGCAATGCAAAAGATGTGTTTGCAAACGAAAATGAACTTCCCACAGCTTCAAGTGCAAGCGCTTCACTTGCAACAGCTTGCAGATTTTGTGATGCAATTGTTTGTGGTGAATTTAAGTTTAATTTTATACTCATCGTTTTTCTCTTTTCTGTTTTGCTTTGTCATCCTCGCGAAGGCGTCCTGCCTGCCGGTCAGGCAGGGGATCCACAATTCCATTTCAATTTCAAAATCCCTGGATTCCCGACAACTTCATTCGGGAATGACAAAGAAGATCCACTATTACGGACCACTATTCACTTCGCAGCGATCTCCAATGCCGTTGTCGTTTGTATCTTCTTGTCCTGGATTGGAAATGGTTGGACAGTTATCCACTTGGAGTGGATTGCCATTACAGTCTTTCGGGCTATCACTAAAATTATCGCCATCACTATCGGGGTTTCGAGGATCAGTTTCGCCAAGGTAAAATTCTACAACGCCATTTCCGTTGGCATCTTCTTCACCATCTTTTAATCCATCACAGTCGGTGTCAGGATTTAATGGATCTGTATCTGAAGCGATAAAAAACTCATAAATTCCATCACCTTTTGTTTCGATATAGTCGGAAAGGCCGTCATTATCACTGTCTGCAAGAACCGCAGAAGTTTCACCGACATCTTGAATGCCATTTCGATTTTTGTCTTCAATTCCATCAAGAAGACCATCACCATCAGTGTCGATATTAAACGGATCACTTTCACCCTCATCTACAAGCTCGTTAAAAATTCTATCTTCAAACAAATCGATGATACCATCGCCATCTGAATCTTGTTCAAGAATAACATTCTCTGAAAACTCACTGGTGTTTCCATTTTCATCGGTAAGCAATGTTGTAATTTTTGTTCGCCGCGGAATAATGGTTGGGAGATCGAGTGTAAATTTTCCATCTTCGCTCTCAACCAAATAGGCTTCTGGCAAAATCATATTCTCTCCCTCGCCAAAACCCGAAGGATCACCCTGATTTTGCAACACTTCAAGAGCAGTACTGCCATCGGTTAGGTACACTTCAAGAACAGAATGTTGAAGTGCGTATCCAGTCAGCTGAAAAGTGTAGGTCAGACGGCCATCAGGACGATAAAGACTGCGCATTTTTACGCGGAGATCGTGTGGAAAATTAACCAAAGCATTTGGTCCTTGGTCGATATCTTCAGCATCGTTTTCATTTACACCTTTTTGTCCAAGATCAATACCCAATCCATAGTTGTGATAGAAAACGTTGTTGTTGATCCGATTCCCAAAACTTTCGCTTGTTCCATCTAGGCGAACTCCAGCAACACCGTTGTAAGAAAAAATATTGTGATTTTCTCGTTGAAAACCACCAATCTGATTTTTTGAAGCAGTGTTTCTAAGGTGAATTCCATTTTTACCGTTTGAAATGGCACATTCACCCCCCAATTTATATTCAGCTTCTTTCTGTTCAAATGAATCACCTTCAAAATCATTAAGAGGCGCATCTTCATTTGGGGTTGGCGCAATAAGCTGACAACCACCAGATGTTGCTGGATGTGCATTTACGACAGGATTATTTTCTGATTCGTCAGTAACTGCATTATTTTCTTCAGTTAAAGCTTGTTCAAGTGGAATATTTTTATCATCTTTATCCGAAGGATCTTCAGGAGGAATTCGAGAACAGTCTTCGTAAGATCGGCCAATATTATTTCCTTGAAATAAATTTCTATCACCATCAACCAAAATACCATCCAAAGTATTTTGACTTATTTGACTCTTGAGAATGCTGTTCGCATCGCCTTCAATATAAATTCCAATATCATTTCCATGATTCCCTTCAGAAGCAGGAAGAACTCCGGACGAAATCTGGAAAGCTCGGTTTCCATTTCCGATGAAGCAAAGTCCAATGCCGGGATGATTTTCGGCGTCTCTATTTTTGAAGTTAACAAACGAAAGGTATTCAAATTCATTATTATTACTTTCCACTTTCAGCATACAGTTATCGGTAAGCTCGCCATCACTCATATCGATATCTGTGCCTGAGATCACATTTCGAACATTTGGTTTTCCAAACATAAAAATGCGGCCATCACAATCTGCAGGAATGGTAAGTGGTGTGTGCAAACGAATGGTGTCCAAACGTCCAAAAACAATCAGATCATCACCTTTATCTCGACATGCATATCTCAAAACGTTTCGGAGGGATCTATCGTCTTCATCATCTCCATTCCCAGCCTGAGTAACATGCCTCACCAAACACTCATCTGTTGGGCATTGCGGATCACCATCGGAATGCACTTGTTCTAAGTTCATGGTGGAACAAACGACAAAAAGAATTGCAGCGAAGAGGAAAAATCGTTTTTTCATTCCTGCCCCCTTCCTTGTAAAAGAATTTCTTGTGCTTTCGGAGAAAGAACAACGCCGTTGCCAAGAGTTCTAAACACGCCACAAGCAGCAGTGGCTTCAACTTGTGGATCGTTCGTCACCAAGCAGAGTTGCGATCGGTACTGCACTGCTGCCTTCGGCGAAAAGGTTATACGCAGTGGACGAACGCTATGCGGTGGAACAACAAGTTGACGCGATGATGGCGTAAAAATAAAACGGTCTACACTTCCTGCTTCTTGTCCAAGATCAACCCACTTCACAAAAAGTGGACCATCACCATCATTATGAATAGCCATAACATGTTCGCTTGTTCGACCAACACGAGTTGAGCGAAATCCAATTCCTTCAGGTTCAATTCGAAGTTTTGGAGCAGCACCTTCCACACTTGCCGCTATAGGAATGATGATTGTTCGAAACGCAGAATCGTTTTCGCCTTCAATAATAAGCTCGCCTTCATAACTTCCGCTCCAATCTGGTTGGAACATCACTGTTACCTCGGCATCACCTTCCGATGGGATTTCAAAATGACGTGGATTTACATCAAAGCCAAGCGTGTGAGCTATGTAGGCAGTGACTTTAAGAGGAATATCACTTTTGACATTGGAAACAGGAATGCGAACAACTTCTTCAATGGTATCCCCAATGTGCGCATTCTCAATCTGAATGCGAGGCTCAGAAAAATCAACCAAGAGGTTTGCTATGTTACGTCCATTTCCCTTTATTGGAATCTGCAAAGGATAATGATTTCGATCGTCTGTAAGAAGAGTTATTTTTCCACTTGTCACACGTGTTGTCTTGGGAAGAAAGTCAATGTTGATTCCCACTTCATTTCCAGGAGCAAGACTTTGAATTTGCTGAAAGTGATCGGACATTTCAAAAATGCCTTCAGTTTCTCCATCAAGCAAAATATCAAAAACCCTCAATGGTCTATCGCCAGTATTACGTAAAATAATGCTGCGATGTTGATTTGCTTTTGTTCCAAATGCATCTCCTTCAGAAAAATTTTCCCCGAAGGCAAGCATCTCCAACACCGGGAACTGCGCCAAACTAGGGTCTAAACTGTTGGCCAGTTCAAAACGATCTGAAATATCGTCATTGTCACTGTCTGGATTTCTGGGATCAGTTCCGTAATTGTATTCGGAGCTAGCGGTGAGACCATCATCATCGTCATCACCTTGGTTAGGATCGTTCGGAATTTCGGGAAGCCGGAAGGATTGCGTTGAACACAGGGCAGTTTCTATTTGTTCAGTTCCATAAAGAGGACACACACGGAAATCATAATTTTTCTCTGTCATCAAACCATAATATTTCGCTCGATAGGGAATGGTGAGGGCTGATGTGTTGTAAGGCTTAAAGGTATCAAAAGGCAGCCATGTATCTCTATCATCTTTACTCACCTCAAGCTGAAATCCAGAAAGGCTAGGGTCAAGAAGAGGATTTATGTGAATAAGCGCTCCATGATGAAGGGGAAGTGGAAGAGTGCTGATTGCTTGGATTCGCTGAATGCGAACGGCTTCAAACGCAAAGAGAGTATGAGAAGGAAGGAATAAAAAAATGTTTATAAAGCCAAAGAATAGCAACAGTTGTTTTGTCATCTTCATCCCCTTTTGCAGAGAAAAGCTATGCAATAGACATACCGGTATAAGTGAAAAAAGAAGCTTCAAAACTTCTTGTTTGTGTGTGTTAGAAAAAAGAGTTTTCGAGATTTGTTTGATGTTCAGTGTTCGGAACAAATGGTGTGTTCGGAGATGCGCAAAACTGAACGCAGACGGATCATCGTATCCTTTTCGCAGAGAAAAGGAATCCACTTTGTTAGTGTGTTTGAAAGAAGCTTCTTGCACCTACAGCATCGCTTTCTCTCCCCGTATGTTTTTTCCCTGTGGCATTCTAAAGCACAAATGTTTTTTGTTGGTCAACTAAAAAATGTCTCATTTTTTTCATTTTTTTAAATTAAATATATTTAAATCATTTGTCTCATGGTTTAAACATGAAACATATAAGTATAATTTGTTGATTTTATTCAAGAATATTTTCAATTCTTTTTTGGTGATGGAGAAGTATTGTGCCATGGGATATTTTTAAATTAATTGACACACTTTTTGAGACATGTAACCTTGAGTGAGCGTTTTGATACAATAAAGGAAAAACTATGTACGAATTATGTGTTTGGATTCACGATCGACTTCCCTTTCTTTATCCCCTTGAAGAAGAAACAAGTGTTGGGGGAGATGAGCTTTGTGCTTTGTCTTTACCGAATCTTCCAAATGGCATTCAGGCATCTTTTGAAGTTCACCTCGACAAAGTTTTACTTTTTCCTCGGGGTGAAATGGCTATTTTTTGTAATGGAGAAGAAGTAAAAGCCGCTCTTTCTCTTCAACCACATGACATTATTGATATTGGAGATTATCGATTGCATTTTTTTGAATCATGTCAGGTGAGTCGACAACACATTCAGGAGGTGGATGATGATGAGTCCATTGAAATTACGCTTGATGAAGAGGAAGGTTTACCCATCATTACTTTCTTTATGGACGAACCTCTTTCGTTTGCAGCTAGCTCTCTTATACTTGGTCGTCAGGAAGGATGTCATGTGCGGTTTTCAGACGACCCTGAAGCAAAAAAACATGTTTCACGAAAACATGCAGAGGTTTTTTTGCAAGCAGGAAAATACCGAATACGTGACCTCAAAAGTACAAAAGGCATTTTTCTCTATGATAACCGTATTACAGAATGTGAACTTCCTGTTCGGGGGTTGATTCGCTTAGGTGGTGTTTCAGTTCCATATCAAATTTCTCCATTTCAAAGTAAAGATCGTAATATTACGGAAGAAGGATTTTTGCTTCCAACATCACATGAAAAGCTGCTCCCAAAGCGATTCGTGGGGCATGACAATAATGTTCAAGCTTTTTTTAAAAAACTGCAAGAGGCTGTAAAAGACAATCGACCTCTTTTACTTTTTGGAGAACAGGGAACAGGAAAAACATTCAGTAGTCGTATAGTGCATCTTCTTCACCCAGAGCGAAAAGATCATGCTTTTGTCACTCTTGATATAAAACACATCCCTGCACACTTAAGTGAAAGCCTTCTCTTTGGTCATGAGACTGCTGCGGTGAGTGGCGCCCAAAAGGCAAAAAAAGGGGTATGTGCCAAAGCTCATAAAGGAACTCTTCTTCTCAAGCATATTGATGCACTTCCTTTGCCTGTTCAAGAAAAATTAGTCATCCTTCTTGAAGAAGGGGTAGTTACCCCTGTGGGTACAAAACAACATCAGCCTGTTGATCTTCGACTTATTCTTACAACAGAGGATGATCCAGAGCAGTTAAAAAAACATCAAAAACTTCATGGGGACTTGTTTGCGTTTTGCCATTGGAAGCTCAAACTTCCCTCTTTGGAAGAACGCAAGGATGACATTCACCTTTTGATTCACTCTTTTCTCCAACGTATTCAAGCACAGGTACGCTTTGAACGCCCAGCACTTCGTTTTTTATATCACTCTCCATGGAAACGAAATATTAGAGAACTGTTTGCAACTGTAGAACAGGCATTAATTAGAGCAGTTTTTCGAGGAAATGATATGGTAACGCTTGATGATGTGAAGTTTAAAAAAGGAGTTCAAAAAGAAGCTGCCTTAGAGTGGAAACAACAAGAAATTATTTCAGCGCTTGAGCGCAATCAGGGCAATGTCAACAAAGCGACGCGCGAGCTCAACATTCCTCGAAGCACTTTTTATCGGAAAGTAAAAGAATTCAATATTGAGATCAAGGCTTACCGAAAGAAGAAGATTTAAAACAACCACAATGCTAAGCCGCCTTTTTTTCTAGAGTTTGAGTCTCATTTCAAGTTTTCAGTGTAAAATAAGCCAAAATATTTCAAAAATTTAACGGCCATTATTATCTGCAAGGAAAATAAAAGTTTCACTGTTTTGTTCGGAAACCTGTATTTTTATTAGATAAGGTGTTCTGAAATGTGGAATTTTACCTTTTAATTTCAGCAAGTTAACGGTTGCTTTTGATGTAAATTCTTGGTTATTTCGAACCATGACGAAATTGGTTATTTTGCAAAAAGGGATAAAATTGGACGTTCCTCTCCCCTTGCTGGTTCAAGGAAGAGCATTTTCTCTTGTGCAAGCACTTTACAGTTATTTTCCTGAAGCAACCATCTATATTGAGATGGCAAATGAATTAACTTTTGTATCTCCTCAAAAAGGAGAAATGTTTTTTTATGGTTCATCTTTACAGTCTGATCATTATCTTCTTGCTGACATCGTAAAACAAATTACTCAATCGTTATCTCGGGTTCATCGGAAGAGGTGTTAGGAATCACATCGACAACAAGAGCTGTGATGTTGTCTCTTCCTCCAATATCTTTTGCAATTTCTACCATTCGTTCACATGCTTCCTTGGTCCCACTTTTTTCGAGCAGACCTTTTAATTCTCCCTCTTTAAGCATATTACTGAGCCCATCACTGCAAAGAAGAAAACGATCTCCTTCTTCGAGATGAACCACATCTATGTCAACTTTTACTTCTGGTTTAAATCCAACTGAACGCGTAATAACATTTCGCTTAACATGCACCAAAGCCTCTTCTGGCGTGAGTTTCCCCTCTTTGACCTGTTCTTCAACCCATGTGTGATCTTGGGTAATTTGTTGTAATTTATTTTTTCGATAACAATATGCACGTGAATCACCAACGTGAACAATGTACGCTTTTTTCTCTTTTACAAAGAGAGAGACAAGCGTTGTTCCCATTCGTTTTCGTTTTTTAAGAATGTCGGGAAGATTATTTGTTTCTTCAGATTTCATCAATTCTTCGTTGCGTTTGTAGAGGTCATAATTAATTGAAAGAACAGCTTGAGTAAGTAAATCTTCATCCTGAAGATTGGGAAGAGCATCATCAATAGATTGCTCCTCTTCATCACTTATGTCGTCTATAATATCTTCTAACTGAAGGGATGCAAATTGACTTGCTACTTCTCCTCGTGCATGTCCTCCCATTCCGTCGGCGACAATGAATAATCCTAAGCCTTCATTGACCAAAAACGTATCTTCATTATTTTCTCTCTTGCCAATATTTGTGGCTGTGGCTGCCTTAAGTCTAAAAATCATATGCCCCCTTTTGTAAATCCAGCCCGTTCATTGTAAGCAAAAACTTATTTTGAGGAAAGACCTTTCTTTTGGCCCTTAGGAGGCATAATTTCAGGCCTTTTTTTTGTTATCATGATTGAGATGAGGGAAAAAATTTGATATACTGTTAGGCATATAACTTACTGAAATTTTAGGTTTTTTTGGCTATAAAGGGGGAATTATATGGCATACGAATATGGCATTGATAAGACTGATTGGTGTTTGGATGAATCGGTCTTTGACAATCTAGGATACACTCTTCTCTGGGAAATTTCCTCGGGGTCAAAAACTACGTCTTACGCCGCTGAAGACAACAAGAGCAAAGAAAAAGTGACCCTTACTTTTTTTGAAGTACATAAACTTTTTAAACGATTCCAGCTCAGTTTTCTTCATGAGGGACTCTCTTCTGAAGAAGCGGTACAAAAAGCAAAAGAAGCTGTTACGAATTATATCAAAAGTTACGAATTGCTTTTGGGACGAGTACATCAGTTAGAGCATGAAAACATTGCTCAACTTCATTCATTTTGTTTTCGCGAAGATATGGGGCTTGATAAGCCTTTCATTATTTCAGAATACGTTCCCGGTTCTGATTTTTTCACCTCAACACGAGGAATGAATCCAATTCAAATGATATCTCTGTTTGTTCCTATCTTAGAAGGGCTAGATTTCATTCATCAGAATAACATGCTCCATCTTAACCTAAAACCATCAAAAGTGAGAATCAACCGCGAACAAAAACCCCCTCTGGTAAAATTGACGGACTTTGGAAACGCTTTTTTAATGGAAGATCAAAAAACTCCTCTGCGAGGCACTGCTTTTTATATGGCTCCAGAAGCTATTGAAGAAAAAAGAGAAATTATAAATGAGCGAACTGATCTTTATTCATTTGCAGTCCTTGCTTACTACTGTCTTACCGGAAAGCAAGCTTTTCCAGAACGTGCTCAGATCCATACAGATCGAAAAGCTTTACAAGAAATGATAAAGCATGAAGGAATGCCAGCACCACTTCTTCACCATAATAAAGAAATTCCACAAAAGTTGAATGATCTTATTCTGAAATTGCTTTCACCAAATCCTGAAGATCGAGAATTTTTTGATGCGGGTGAAGTGTTGGCCTATATTTACAATGCGTGGCCGGAAGCCAGTAAGGAAATGCCATTCGAACAAACATCAACCATTATTTAGGTTTTTAAAAATATGAAACATGAAAAGCTTTCTTCACAGAATGCAGGCTGTATGCTCTCCCCAAAACCAGGGGATGTGATTGATGGCCATCGCATTGTCACTCCCAACATTGCTCAGGGCGGGAGTGGTGTAGTTCATGAAGCTCTTGATCCACAAGGGCGCCGTTGTGCTCTGAAGGTGCTGCATCGAGAAAAACTTCTTTCTCTCTTTAGAGAACGTATCAAAAGTGAAAATGGAAACGAAGAAAACATTTCAGATCATACAGAAGAAAAATATAAAACTTATATTCAGATGTTTAAGGATGAATATCAAAAACTTGTAGGACTCATTCATCCCCATGTTGCAAAAGCATATCACTTTGGATTTCATGAAGGGCACTTTTATTTCTCTTCAGAATTTATTGAGGGAAAGCCGATTGCAACCTATCTTCAACACGCAGAGCCTCGTGCAATGGTTCCGCTTTTCGTTCAGGCACTTGAGGGACTCGATTTTCTTCACAAAAGCGGATTGATACATCTTGATGTAAAGTCAGAAAATGTTTTGGTACAAGATATTAATGGAAAACCGCAGGTGAAAATTATTGACCTCGGACTGTCAATGACTCCTGAAGAATATGGAGGCCAGTATTTTGGAAGCACACACTACATTGCTCCTGAAGTTGCACTTGGAGAAAAAGAAAAAGTAGACGCAAAGGCTGATCTTTTTTCTTTTGCGGTGTTAATGTACGTTTCCCTTTCTCATGGCATTTCATATCCTTTTCCTCGAACAGCAAAAAAAGATCCAAAAGTGATTCAAGAGCTTATTCGAAAAGAAAAATTGCGAAGACTCCCCTCTTCTTTTTATCGTCAGGAGCCGGAAAAATACCCTGAGTTTCTAGATACACTCTTACATCATCTTCTTGAGAGAGAACCTGAAAATCGTTTTTATCCCACAGCTCGTGCAGTGATAAATGCTCTTCTTTCCGGAAGTCCTGATTGTTTTGAAATGACAGATGAACGTGCTTCTTATCTTGTCCCTGAAGGAAACCAGCATGTGGGGAGAGAAAAAATTCGAGAAAAAATAAGAAGCTATATTCAGGGAATTATTTCCGAAAAAAAGAAACAAGCCCCACTTCTTTTCATTGAAGGAAATGAAGGGCTTGGAAAAACACACCTGCTTCAAAAATGTAAAGAACGAGTGAGTTTGGAAACAGAAAACATACATCTTCATCATATTAGTTTTCCATCAGATGATGATGTCTCCATTCAGTGGGAAGAAAATCTTTCTCAAGTATTATCACAATCAGAAAAACCGATTGTCGTTTTAATTGACAATCTTCATGAGCTTTATGCTGATGAAGAAAAAAGAAAAGATACTTCCCCATTGTTTCATTTAGAAACATTTATAGAACGTCTCTTTCTCTTGGTTCATGATCGAAATAAAAAAGCAAAGCTCTTTGAAGAAACTCCACCTCTTCTCATTTGCGCCACATATGATCCAAAATATTTTTCAGGTGAGCAATTTTTAGGTGCTCTCAATATAAAGTCTGAGTTTGAAATGCTTAAACTCGAACCCCTTTCCTATCTCGAAGTGCTTGATTATCTTAAGCTCACTCCAGCTTTTAAGGGAAGAGAACTTCCCCTTGAACGAGTTGATTTGCTTTATCAACAAACGAATGGGATTCCCGCTGAGCTGAGAGAACAGCTTGAGGTGATTGATAGTCACGGTGTACTTTTTGATTTGGAAGGAAATATTCTCCTCGGTTTAGTACAAAAAGAAACAAGATCAATCGCCCCACGGACGCAGGCTCGCTTGTTTGAACAATATCAGCAGTGTGATATTGAAGAAGCAAGAATTCTTAAGTTTATGTCCGTATGGAATTGGAAACATCTCGCTCCGGCGGCAAGCTACAATGATATTTTTAACTTTCTCCCCCTTCTGATGTTGAAGCAAAAACTCAATGAATTGGTAAGGAAAGAAATTCTTCTCTATGATGTAGATAAATCAACATACAATTTCAGAAATAAAGATTTCCTTCCCTCTCTTGTTTATAGATCAATGCCACAAGAAGAAAGATCCTATTGGCACGAACAGATCTACCACTTTCTTGTTGAACAAAACTTGGATGGAGACCTGCGTCTCTTACATAAAGCTTTTAGAAAAGGCGATGCACAAACCTATAAAGCGATCTATCAATTAGCTTCAAAAAAAATAAAACAAGAAATGAACATTCCTCTTGCGGTTGAATTATGTGAACATGCTCTCAACATTATTCCGAAAGAAAAAAAGAAGTTACGATTTTGTTTCAGCTTTCTGTTAGCTGATGCTTACCGGTGGCTTGGGAATTCCTCGAAGGCAGAAGAATTTTCTCTTGAAACATTTCAGAGTATTGAGTCTGAAAAAATATGGAAAATTAAATTTCTTCTTCAACTCGCAGCTCTGAGTTTAAGTAAAAAAAACTACAATAAAAGCAGTCAATTTTTACATGATGCAAAAAAACTTTTTTCAAAGAAACATTTTTTAGAATGTCCAACTCCCCTCTCTTTGTCACTGCTCAATCTTGAAGCGCAGTATCATTACGAGTTAGGCCGAAACAGTACTCAAGCGGACGTTGATCTGAAGAAGGCAAAATTTCTTTTTGAAGCAGCAAAAGTGTTAGAAGCGAAACTTCCTGAAGAGAATAGAAGTAGGGTTCATAATAATTTAGGATTTGTATTGCGACATTTGGGAGAGTTTGAAAGTGCAATTAGAGTTTTCAGCGAAGAGCTTTCAAAGTTTAAAAAAGAGAAACAGCTGAGTGGAATTATTGAAACATCACTTTATATGGCAAACTGTTATCGTCTGCTTCGACAATATGATGAAGCTCTAAGGTACGCCGAGAAAAGTTTAGATCTCGCGCAAAAAGCTAAACAAGGAAAATGGTTAGAGCTTGCATACAACATCCTTGCTACCATCTACCACGACTCCGATAAATTTGAGCTGGCCTTAAAAGCAAATGATCATTATCTTGCAGCAGCTGCTTTGCAAAAAAATGAACGGGAATATAAACAATGCTCTATTGTATGTTGGGGGAGCAAGGGTCGTTGTTATAAAGAGTTACATCAATTCAATAAAGCTATTCTTCATTTTCAAGAAGTTATTCATTTGGGAGCTGAACCCATGTATCTAATGGGTGCATATCAAGGCCTTGGGTCAAGTTATTATCAAAAAGGTGAACTTGAAAAAAGTAATGAAAATCTTCAACATGCTGAAATAATTATGGATCAACTTCCCGCAAAGGCTGTTGAAGCCTATCGTTTCCCGGTGAGTCTCATGCGTGCTCGAATTTTCTTTCAGCAAGGAAAAATTGATGAAGCACATAAAGTATTGCTAAGAGTTAAGCCCTTAATTCAGAAAAATCGAAAATGGAAAATGGAATTTGAAAAAGTGGTAAGTGAAATTGATGTTGAAACAACAGTTGAAACGACTTAGGGAGATCTTTGCATTATTCAATTTGTCATTCCCGCGAAGGCGGGAATCCAGCAATTCGTGTTCCTTCTTGTCATTGTGAATCGTTTTTTGATGAAGCAATCTCCTCTAAGCAATTCTAAAATCAAGATTGCTGCAGTCGCTTTGTTCCTTCGCAATTGAAGGAATTATGTAAAGGTCCTTAGAGTTACTTATTTTGAAAAAGTTTTGCTATTTCCTTCCAAGAAATAGCTTGAATACGTGGTGATAATTGGATTGGATTCGGAGTCTGACACACAACGTAACCTTGTTTGGCTTTTTTATATTCCCGAAGAAAAATATCAAGATTTTTGGTATCTCGTTTGGAGGGAGAATCTGTCCACTTTACCTCAATGGGAATAAGATCTTTTTCTTTATCGATAATCCAATCAACTTCTGGACCATCTGCATCTCTCCAAAATCGAATTTTTATTTTTGCATGTGATTGTCTGGCATACCGAATGAGCTCAAGCCCAACATATTGTTCAAAGAGTTCCCCCATTCGTATTTTCCCAGGCTTAACTCCTTCAGCTGCACATAATCTCCGTATTCCCAGATCAAATAAAAGATAGCGGCTGGATTTCGTCAATTTTTTTCGCGTAATGCTGGTCGTAATGGGATCAATACGTTCCGCGATAAGACAATCTTCTAAAATTTCAAAATAAGATGCAATAGTAGTATGATTTACTCCTATTTCTTGTGAAAGTTTATGATAGTTGATTATTTTTCCTGCTTCTAAACCTGCATATTCGAGAAATCTCAAAAAACTTCCCATGTTTCGTACTAACGCTTCCGCACGGACCTCTTCTTCAAGGTATGTTTCGACATATGATTGAAGATCTATTTCGCGATCTTTTTTTTCAGATACTGCAACAATTCCCGGTAATGTCCCGTAGAGGAGGTTTTCTTCCAATGATTGTTTGGAGTATTCTTGAAGGGAGAATGGGTCAAGTCGCATAGAGACAACTCGGCCTGGAAGTAAATTGACAGCCCCACTTCGTTTGAGTTTTCTGGCCGATGAGCCTGTTAAAATAAATTGAGCTTTTTTCTGATCGATAAGGTTTTGAACTGTATCAAGAAGATGAGGAACTTTTTGAATTTCATCAATAATGATAAGACTTTTCTTTTTTGTTTCCTGAAAAAGAACTTCAATTTCTCCAGCGAGGAGTGTTGGTTCCTTTTCATAGCGTTGCCTGACATGAGCATCAACGAAGGAGATGGTTTTTGTTGCGGGGAAGGTTGTAAGAAGCGTTGACTTTCCTGTTTGCCTCGGACCAAGCAAAAGAATACTTTTTCCTCGTTTGAGATGGTGTTCAATAGCCTTTCTGATGGTTCTCTTTATTATTTTCATATCGCCATCAATTTTCGGCGAAAATTGATGGCTTGTCAACAAAGATATTTTCTTTCTCTTTAACGGGGTGAACAGGGCAAATGTAAAGTCTTATTTAGATTTGTCCTGTTTTTCACATCTCAGGAGGATGAGAATCCCGGAAAAAAGAAGGAAGAAGATGAAACTTCTCCCGGGAGAGCTTGGAGCAATGCTCAAAGAACAGCCCCCAGCTCCAACACTGTTTGCACTTGTAATACCTCCGATGCCACCACTGCCATTTCCTGTAAGAGCGCTTGATGTTGTTTGGCTGTTTCCACTCTCTTCATCGTCTGGTAAGATGCCAGGGTCTGCTGATGCAATGTGCACCCCTTCCCCACCACCCTCTGTAAGAAGTCCAGCGGCTCCAATGCCACCACCTGGAGAGAATTGTTCAATGTCAGGGACTTCGGCTACAACATCTCCATCATCTAAGATGAAATATTCTTGAGTGTAGACCGTTGTTCCAATAGTGGTTTGAAGAAGTGCGAGCGCCTTTAAATCACCTTGTCCACATTTTTCTTCCGTAATTTGATATCGTTCTGGAAAGGTAAACAGGCATTTTCCATCTTGATCTATTTGACAGGTGCCTATGTGATTGTAACCTTGGATTGAATCATGTCTGTTTTGATTTCTAAAAATTTCATAAACAACAAGACTTCCTTTTTGTAGATCTTTGATTTCAAGCCAACGTTCAAGAACATTTCCTGTTTCTTCATCATACAAACAATGAAGTGCAAATTTTTCTTCACTCTCCGCTGAAGTAGACGGGTCAACACTTTCCAGTTCAATGAAATTTAATTCTGGTCTTTCGAGCACTTGAAGCAACTTTGAACTCATTGAAATACCAAATTCTGGGGAATAGTCTAACTCTGCATTTGGTTTATTTGAGTAGAGGGAGTTATAAGCAAAAGAGTTAAGGTTGCCACTCGCAACATAGATTCCAATTCCATTGTGATGGATACTATTTTTTTCAGCTGCGTAAGTATCTGAAGATTCTGCCCCTATAAGGGAAGCATCAGCACTTATGTAAATCCCCATATCATGAAATCCCTCAATATTTGAATTTTGGATTCGAGACTTGTATGCGCGAAGATCAACTCCAACGCCAAGGTCGCTTTGAGTATTTCCTCGGATATTGCTTGAAATAATTTGATGATACTTTCCCTCAAGGACAATAGCTTGCTGTGCCTCAGAAATGGTGATGTTATGCAATGTTACCTGTGCTGCATTTGAGCCAATGGAAATAAGTGGACCAGAAAAACCTTGAGAAGGCTTTAGGTTGAGACCTGAAATGATAACTGGTAAATCGGCGCGTATATTAAAAGAAAGGGGTTGGTTGATTTCAAAAGGCGTTTCAACAGGAGCAAAACAGAGTCTGTATGAGCCATTGCTTTGGTAGTTTTGGTAGTTGTTCAAAAAACCCTGCAATTGATCTGCTCTTCCAGTTCGAAGAACCCGAACACCATCACCATCGCAAGGATTTACTGATTCCTGAGCCAATCCTAACTGAGAAATGCTTATCGTAAACAGAGTTATCAATATTGTCAGAATATATCGTCGCACGTTTCCCCCATTACTATGGTTCTCAGTAAGATATTCTGCAAATTTCTGACCAAAATTAAAAAAGAATACACTTAAAAAATAATCTTATTTTTCATAGTGTTAGTGGCGTTATAGTTTTAAGAGAAAGGGGAAAGAGTGTCAGTTTTTTGGATTTTCTCAGAATGAGAACTTCAATTTCCAATTGACGACATAGGCATATCTACTGGAATAGCAGGT
>Ga0210044_10003092_pt1 | contig 24007 bp, 23 predicted proteins | sample CryGey13umfilter_2_FD_183959 | JGI IMG/M metagenome (GOLD analysis project Ga0210044, IMG submission 183959) | Groundwater microbial communities from aquifer in Utah, USA - Crystal Geyser 4/9/14 3 um filter (SPAdes) (version 2) | ecosystem: Environmental > Aquatic > Deep subsurface >... | reverse complement strand
GCTGCGCTGCACAAAACCGCAGGCGTAGCAGGGCTACGTCGAGGATTTCGGAGTCTCGGTTTCACCTCGCTTACCTGCGATTGAGGCGCGGGCAAAGATGGCCCTAAGCCGGGATGCGTGATGGTAGATTGGTATTTTCCGCGTCCCTAACTCAGGCCCTCCAGTCGGGTGACGATCTCGCCCTCGTCCGGGAAGCGTTTTTCCTTGGCCTTGACAAAGACCTCCCGGCCGTCCGCCACGATCTCATAGACGCCGCCGTCGCCGGGCACGTATTCGATCTCGGCGTTGAATTTCTTCCGCAATTCGTCTCCAAGCCTGGAGGCGCGTGGCAGATAATTTCACTTGGTACAGTATGTAATTCTGACCTTCATCGGCATGTCCCCCAGCAAGATTTTCACTAGTGGCCAGGGCCGCGGCCCTGGCCAGGCATGATCTCTTTTAGCATATTTCCCTTCTAAAACCAACTGGCCGCCGCATGGACCCGTCCCGTTTAGTGGTCCATGTCTGCATGCATAGCCTGCCTTTTCCATTGTCAACCCATTTGGAAAAAGGTAACATTTTTTGTAACTATCCAGCCCCGCCACCCGGGTGACTTCCCGGACGCCTCGGAGGCGGGCAGGACGCCCGCCGAGCATGAACGAAGGCATGGCCAGCCCGGCAACGCTTAAATGCCGACACAAGCTGGATAGTTACACATTTTATACTGTTATGACGCCCGCGATCATTTTTCCGCCAAGGAACCCGCCGTATGTCTGGATTTGTTTTCGGCAGAGACCTTTGCGGTTCCCCCTTGAAACAATTCTCTTTTGCTTGCCATGCGGGCGGCTGAACAATTGTGTGACCTTTGCAGGGCGAGGCATCCGCTGAACCGAGGACAGGAGGTGTTGTTATGAATCGATCCAACAAATCCGACCTTGAATTCAAGACTGGCACCCATGGTCGTGTTCCAGGCAAGGCCATGGCCGTTGATGCCGATGAGGCCGGCGTGCGGCGTGCCTTTCGTCTGCCCAGCGTGGCCACGGCGAATGTGGTGGTGGAGGTGAACGGCAAGGCGTATGAGGTTGTGGATATCTGCCGGGACGGCGTGGGGCTCCGCATTGCCAAGGATGCCCCCTTCCCCGTGGCCGGCGAGAAGGTGAGACTGACCGTGTCGCTGGCCGGGACGGCCTATGATGCCTCCGGAAGAATTATCCATGTGTCGCCTGATTTTTCAGATCAGTATCTGTGCGGCATTCAGTTTGTTGACCTTAAGGCCAAGTTTCTGGAAACCCTGACCACCTTTCTTGAGGCCCGCCGGCTGGACTGGTTCGCCGACCAGCAGGGGTGAGCCTTGCTACCATCGTGTTAGACTAAAGGATTACGCAGGATGACAGCAAGCAAACAGCAGGACCGCCTGGGTGATATTCTGAACGCGCCAACGAATGATGCGTTTCACGGCGTGGCGGAACTGAATCTGCTTATCCAGTCTTTTGGTCGCGGCGTCAAGGAGCGCCATGACCCTGTTGTCAGGCATGGCGCCACTGGGGCGGCCGGACGGAAACCCCACGGAGTTCCAAAGAAAAAGACTACGCATTACCTGCCCCAGGAGATGTTCGAAGAGCTGGGTGATGCCAAGGAGCGGATCAGGGATCTGGTGCCCGAGGCGGTGCGCGGCCTGGTGTCCAAATCCGGCATCATCAACCAGGCCTTGCTGAAGGTGCTTGAAGAGTTTGAGGCCAATGGGCGCAATAGTGAGCTTGTCCGGCGGATCATCGCCAGCGGCAAACCGAAGATTTAGCTGAACGGCGCGGTAGGTCTGGCGCGGAGCGAACAGGAGGCTGGTTGATGATTATTGTCTGCCCCCATTGCAGGAAAAAGCACGATATCGATGAAAAGAGGATTCCCGCCAACGTGACCATGGCCCGCTGCAAGGGGTGCGGCAACCGCTTCCCCCTGCAGGAGGCCATCGAAAAACCGGCCAGCCCGGCGCCGTCGGCCGGCGGCGGCCAGGAGCGCCGGGCCCGGATTATCGGCGTCACCTTGAGCAAGGGCGGCGTCGGCAAGACGACCACGGCGGTGAATCTTGCCACAGGGCTGGCCCTGGCTGGTTTCGAGGTGCTGCTTATCGATACCGACACCCAGGGACAGGCGAGTTTCTGTCTGGGCGTGCATCCCAAGGCCGGCCTCACTGAACTGGTGACCGAGGAGTTGTCGGCCGCCGAGGCCGTGGTCAAGGCCCGGGAGCGTCTCGATCTGCTGGCCGGCGGTAAATCCCTGGCCGGTCTGAAACGGATCATCGACCGCAAGGATTTCGGCGGTGAGTTGACCCTGGCCGAAAGCATTCGGCCCCTGGAAGGCCGTTATGATTACATCATTGTTGACACCTCACCAGGCTGGGACCCTTTGACGATCAACGTGCTGTTCATGGTGCGTGAGGTGCTGGTGCCGGTCTCCCTCGAGGTCATGAGCGTGCAGGGACTGGTGGAGTTTCTGAAGAGTCTTGCCTCCATTCAGAAATATCGGAAGGAACTGGAACTCAAGTATATCCTGCCGACCTTCCGGGACCGGCGGGTGAAGAATGCCGACGTCATTCTCGAGAAGCTGCATGAGGTTTACGGGGACATGGTTTGCGAGGCGATCCGTTATAACGTGCGGCTGTCCGAGGCTCCGGCCCTGGGCCAGACGATTTACGAGTTCGCGCCCGGCAGCAACGGCGCCCAGGATTACCGCGAACTGGTGCGCAAGGTGGCCGACAATCCGAAGTTATTCCGCTGAGGCGTGGCGGGAGGTCAGCGGATCTTGCCGTAATAATCCTGCATGTCCCTGGCCAGGAAGCGGTCGATCCGGGCCAGATGCCCGCGGTGCCTGGCGAAGATAATGTCGCGCAGCCGCGTGGCGGCGATCAGCTCTCGCACTTGGCCCTGGATGTTCAACCAGGCGTTCTTGCGGTAGGGCGTGTCCAGTTCCATGAGCTTTTCCGATGCCGCGGCATGGCGTTTCGCCAGGCGGGGAATTCGCCATTGGCTGAGAACGAGGACAACGCCTAGCAAGGGGAGGATGAGCCCTGCCACCGGTATCAGCAGGAGCCGCACCGGCACCTTGCCGCCCAGCAGGCTGGCCAGGAAAGAGGTTTCCGGGAAGCCGGCGAACCGGCGGACGAACATGTCCAGAAAGAAAAAGAGGAACAGGCCCAGGCCGGCCGCAACGGTCAGGCCTTGCCGGACTAACTGTCTGCCCTGAGCGCTGAAGGCCGCCATGGCCTCCACCGTAAGCCGCAGGGCCTGCACCTGGCGGTCCACGTCCTGCAGAATGTGGCTGAGCCGGAGCTTCGGCGTGGCCATGATCTTCTCCTTCAGTTCCTGGCGCTCATCGATTCCCAGCCCATGCGCCTCCGATTCCCTGGCCAAGTCGGGAGAAAAGGTGAGAAAGATGCGCGGCATGTCCTTGCGGCCGGTCATCTGGGAAAGGTTCCAGCACAGGGTGCCGTAAGCGCGCACCAGGTCGCCGGGGTTGTCGCATTCATCGATGCGGCTCATGACAAAGATGATGCGGTCCTCCATGGCACTCATGGGCAGCACCGTACGGATGGCGTCGTAGGTTTCCTTGATGGTGCCGGCCTTGTGGGGATCGAACATGAGCACCACCAGATCCGCCAGCTTGGCCAGTTCGCCGATCACCCCCTCGTAGTCGTAATCGCGGTTTTTTTCGGTCACCGAATCGAGCATGCCCGGGCTGTCGATGATGGCAAGGTTTTGCAGGGCTGGCGCATTGTCGATGAGCTTCATCTCAAAGTGGGCAATGAGCCGTTCGCCGAAGTCCTTCAGGGAGACAAAGGGCAGTTTTTCGTCGCCGATAACCGTGGCGCCGGGCACGCTCCGGGCTCCTTCCTGGTCGTCCGTTGCGGTGATTACCGTGAATGAGTCATCGGTAGGCGCCTGGCCGGTGCGCTGGATATTTTGTCCAACCAGCTCGTTGATCAGGGTGGACTTGCCTGACGAGTAATTGCCCAGCATGAGGACCAGGGGCTTCCATTTGAGGACATTTTCGATGTCCTCTGGCTCGAAGAGGTAGCTGGCGAACAGGGGGGCAAGTTTTTTCGTCACCCGCTGCTTAAGTTCGGCCTGTAGTCGTTTCTCATCCATCCGCATGCTCCTTGGGCGGCGTGCGCCGCAATCGGTGAAAACCTGATTCTTTCATACCCCATTGCTGGCAAAAATTCCCGCATATTCTGGCCGGCTTGGTGTGGAATATGCACTCCGGCATGCATGATGCCGCCTTGCATTATGTTCAAGGTATTGGCCATCCATAGTGTTGACAGAACATAGGCGCTGTAGTATGAAAATGTTAGATCGTTGCTAATGTTAAATGAACAACGAGGCCTTGGCGGGCAACCGATGGGCAAAATCATAAAATGGAAGTGTCCAGGAAAGCAACACCTTTTGCCTCGCAAAGTGCCTCTGGCGCACATGCTCCAGTTGTCGCCGCGACATCCTCTAATCCGCCGAAACTGCCATTCGCCACCCACTTACTCGAAGGCGGCTACGACATTCGAACTGTCCAGGAGCTTTTAGGCCATAGCTATGCGTTATCTTCATCAACACATCCGTTTCCTGCTTGCACGGTATCCGTGATAGAAGTATAGTCAGGTTGTGACCAGGGAGGCCCGATGATCGTCTCGTTCGGTGACCGCGCGACGGAGGATCTGTACCACAACCGGCCAACGAGCCGGGTGCGCCGGTTTCCGCAAGACGTCGTCGGTCTGGCGCTGGTCAAGTTCGATATGCTCAACGGCGCCGCGGAGGTACTCGACCTGCGCTCGCCGCCCGGCAACCGCCTTGAGGCGCTCAAAGGTGACCTGAAGGGTTCTCATGCGATTCGGGTCAACGACCAGTGGCGGCTCGTGTTCCGCTGGGAGGGCAACAACGCCCACGACGTTCGGCTGATGGACTATCACAGGTAGGAGGTTAGGCCATGATCCCGGAGAATCGCATTCCCACCCATCCCGGCGTCATCCTGGGCCAGGAGTTCCTCGCCCCGCTCGGCATCTCACAGGTGGCCTTCGCGGCGCATCTCGGCGTTCCGGTGCAGCGCATCAATGAGCTCATTCGCGGCAAGCGCGGCATCACCCCTGAGACCGCATGGCTGCTCGCGGCCGCTCTCAACACCACGCCGGAGTTCTGGGTCAACCTGCAGGCCGCCTACGATTTGGCCAGGAGCCGGCCCTCTGAACCGGTCGAGCGGCTTGCGGCGGCGGGCTGACGGTCGCAAGCAAACAAGCGCATCAACCTGACGTGCAGAATCACTCGGCTAGACTGGAACCGCACGTCGCGCAGCCCACAGACCACGGAGGGACCATGAAGGTGTTTATCACCGGTGGCACCGGTTTTGTCGGTAGGGGTCTGGTTGAGTTGCTGGTCAGCCGTGGTTGCGCGGTTACGGTTTTGACGCGGCAAGCCAGGCCGGCGACGGATGGGGTCCGCTATGTAGCCGGCGACCCGCTTCAACTGGGGCCGTGGATGGACGAGGTGGCGGGCCATGCGGCGGTGGTCAACCTGGCCGGTGCTCCGATCTTCTGCCGGTGGACCGAGGCCAACAAGGCCATGCTCCGGGCCAGCCGCATCACTACCACCCACAATCTGGTAGCTGCGTTGGCGAGAAACGCCGGGCAGGAGGTCACCCTGCTGAACGCCTCGGCGGTGGGTTATTATGGCCTGGAAGATTATCCGGAACGGCATGAAACGGCGCCGGCTGGCCATGATTTTCTGGCCAGGCTGGCCAGGGACTGGGAGGCGGCCGCCCGGGGCGCCGAGGGGAGCGGGGTGCGCGTGGTGCTCTGCCGTTTTGGGGTGGTGCTCGATCCGGCCGGCGGCGCCTTGCGGACGATGCTGCCTGCCTTCCGGCTCGGTCTTGGCAGCCCCCTGGGCTCCGGCCGGCAATGGTTTCCCTGGATCAGCAGGGTCGATCTGCTGGAGGCGTTCTGGTTCTTGTTGCAACACCAGGATATCGCCGGGCCGGTGAATTGTACCGCCCCTCATACGCCGCGTAACCGGGAATTTGTCAGGCTGCTGGGACGATCATTGCATCGCCCTGTTTTTCTGCCCGGGGTGCCGGCCTGGCTGCTCCGCCTTCTGCTGGGTGAGGCGGCTTCGACAATTACCAGGGGCCAGAACGTGGTGCCCGCGGTCCTGATGCGCCATGGGTTCCGGTTCCGCCATCCGACCGTGGCGGATTTTTTTCGGCAAGGTCCGTGAGTGGCCGGCTCAGAGGACGAGCTTGACGGCCGCGTGTTGCTTGAGCTGGTGGTGGAAGGTCTGGCGGGTGGCCTCGTCGGCCACGGCCACCTGCAGGTTGAGGCAGTGGTATCGGCCGGTCCGGGAGCTGTTGGAAGTGGAGATGGCGCACGGGGTGTCGCCAAACACCTCTGCGGCGGCGGCACGCAAGGCCGCCGGGTCGGCGCCGATGACCTTGAATACCCAGGCGCACGGGTAGACCATGGTGAGTTTTGGGTCGGGTGGCTGCGTGGTCATGGTTTTCCCCCGCTATTCACCTGAGTAATTACGGGTTCGCAAGGGGTGCGAGCTTGGATAAGAGGCGTTGTCACGGCGCATCGGTACGATGGGCGACGGAAATGAACTGCCAAAGGAGGACGTTGGAGGTCAGGCGTTGGATAGTTCAGCGCCGTCCAAGGTGTTCTGGGTGATGAAATGTTTGAGTTGCTCGAGCTGTGCATGACTCATCATGCCGAATTTGACCCCGCAACGACGCATGATGATCTGGCTGTATGGCGACTCGTTTTCGATAATGGTGTCTGATACGGTTTCAAAGGGGATTTTGTCGAGATAAAAGTCGTCATCGCCAAAGAGTATGTCAAGTTCCGACGACTCGTGGTACCATTCCTCGCCCTCGACATAGGAAAAACACAACCCCCCCAGGCTGATATCGTTGATACGGCCTGGAATAATGGAACGGGCGCTGAATACGGTGTAGGCGCCCGCTTTTGCCTTGAAACGGGTGTGGCCGCGCCGTTCTTCGCCTGCTGGATTGCTCTTCATGGTCTCAACTCCATCGTCGACCGGAGGGGGGAGATTTTGAATTGATTTTATAATCATACTCCTAAATAGATTACATCACAATCATGTTTTACTGTCAAATATAATTGTCGGAATTGTCGGGATTGGACCCAAGGGTTTATATGAGGGGTGCACTTGGATTTTATCGCTTGCCTCCTTCGGGCGCGTTACCGACCGTAACTTGTTTAAATCATTGATGGCGATAGCGGGTCTTGCGGTTTTTTACGAGTTTAGCAAAATTGTTGTAGTCTCGCGGCCATTACCTGACATTTTCACCCACCTTTATCTTCCTGGTTTCACATTGCTTTTGCCTGGCATCAGGCTTATATATTTGAACGTCCGACGGGCAGCTTCGTCTTGGGACGTGCAAAGGTTGGTTTTTCCCGGTATGTTGAAAACCGTTTTGGCTCGGGTAAACGAGGTAATATTGATGTAATCGTAACTATCCAGTGGAACCGCAACCCAGGTGAGTTCCCGGACTGGAAATGCTTTTCGCGGGTTCGTCCGCGACCTCAGGCGCAGGATGCGCGGGAGGGCGCGGACGCCTCGGAGGCGGGCAGGACGCCCGCCGAGAATGAGCGAAAAGTATTTGCAGGCCGGGAACGCTTGACTGCCGACACAAGCTGGATAGTTACATGTAATCGTAACTAACCTGTCGCCATCACATCCATATTCATTTTGCAGAAGGGGAGCGGTAATGATCAACAAGGCAATTCTTATTGGTAACCTGGGTGCTGATCCTGAAGTTCGCTATACCCAAGACGGCAAGGCCGTCGCCAACTTTCGCATGGCCACCACCGAGACCTGGAAGAAGCAGGACGGGAGCAAGGATGAGCACACCGAATGGCACCGGGTGGTGGCCTTTGGCCGCCTGGGCGAGATCTGCGGCCAGTATCTTTCCAAGGGTTCCAAGGTGTATATCGAGGGTCGTATCCAGACCCGCGAATGGGAGAAGGACGGGGTGAAACGCTACACCACGGAGATTCTGGCCCGTGAGATGAAGATGCTTTCGACACGCGGGGCCGGTGGCCATAATGCCGGAGCAGGCAGCGAGGAGCCGCCCTATCCCGAGCCGGTCATGGGTGACGATGTGCCGTTTTAGGAGCCGTTACGAAATAACTTGGCCATTTATATTGATTTCGTTACGGCTCCTTATGCCGCTCCAGTCAACTCGTTGGCCATGTTATTTTTTTACAGCGGCTTAGTACCATGCAACACATATTCTTTGGCATCGCTATGGTCGGGCCTGCCATATTCGACGTGATATTGTAGGGTGCGCCGTGCGCATCTTACAATTAAGAGTTACAAGGTACTAGGTTGAGCTGTTTGAAATTTTGCGTTGGGCCGGGTGCGGCATGTGAAAAGGGGGTGACCGGAAGCAGTGCAGACCACGGATTATTATAAGACGCTTGGCGTGGCAAAGGGCGCCTCCGAGGCTGAAATCAAAAAGGCCTACCGCAAGCTGGCCATGAAATATCACCCTGACCGGAATCAGGGGAACAAGGAGGCCGAGGAAAAGTTCAAGCAGTTGAGCGAGGCCTATGCCGTGCTTTCCGACCAGGAAAAGCGCAAGGCCTACGACACCTATGGCTCCGCCGATTTCCATCAGCGTTTTTCCCAGGAGGATATTTTCCGCAACGCCGACCTGGGCTCTATCCTTCGGGAATTCGGGATCAATCTGGGCGGCGGGGCGGGGGCGACCTTCCGCGCCAGTGGCAGGGGCGGCGGGGTCTTTGATGAACTCTTCGGCCAGTTCGACAGCCGGGGAGGACAACGGGGCTTCCAGCAGGCCCGGGTTGTCAAGGGCGCTGATCTGCAACTGGAACTGCCTGTCACCCTGAATGATGTCTTGGGCGGCGTTGAAAAGACTATTGCCCTGGGCCGGGGTGCCGGGGCGGAAAAGGTGGCGGTCAAGATCCCGGCCGGTATCGAAACCGGCAAGAAACTGCGGGTGGCCGGCAAGGGTTCGCCCTCGCCCATGGGCGGGCCGCCCGGCGATCTCTATCTCCTCATCCGGGTCGAGCCGCATCCGGTTTTTCAGCGTGACGGCAACGATCTGCTGGTGGACCGGGTGATTCACTTCAGCGAGGCCGTGCTGGGCGCGGAAATTGATGTCCCCACCCTGGATGGTAAGCATCTGCGGGTCAAGGTGCCGGCAGGCAGTCAGCAGCACGCCAGGCTGCGGATCAAGGGCAAGGGGCTGCCCGACGGGCCGGCGGCGCTGCCCGGTGACCTCTTTGTGCGGGTCGTCGTGGCAATTCCCAAAAAATTAAACAAGGACCAGAAACGGCTGATTGAGGAACTGGCCGCCAGCGGCCTGTAAGGGGGTCGTGACGGCGGTGGCCTTACCGTTGCCTTGGGGCGCAGCGGTTTTCGTGTTTCAGAAGAAACCGCTTTCTGGCCAGGCCGCCGGCATAACCCGTCAACCGGCCGGCGACGCCGACCACCCGATGGCAGGGGACGAGGATGGCCAGGGGATTGCGGTGCAACGCCTGGCCAACCGCCCGGCTGGCGCCTGGTTTCCCCAGCCTTTTCGCCAGCCACTGGTAAGAAACGGTGTGTCCGTAAGGAATTTGCCGGGTCTCCTGCCAGACCAGGCACTGGAAGCTGGTGCCAATGAGCGCCAGGGGCAGCGTGAAGGTGAGCAGCCGACCTTGAAAATAGGCCAAGAGCTGGCTGGCCGCCTCTGCCAGACAGGGTGGGGCCGGGTCGCCCGCTCCGGCCGGTGGCTCGCCTTGGACGGCCAGGAAGCTGACCTTTTGTATACCGTGCTCGTCGCCGCTGACGCGCAGCCAGCCGATGGGGGTGGGCAACGTAAGGTATGGGGTGTCTGGCATGGTGTATTCCATATGACCCATAGGTTCCATAGGATATATGGAACCTATGGAACCCAAAGAAAAATGCGTACCACCAGACTATGACCTTTTTTCATTTTTAACAAGGAGACACGCATGGCTGATGCATGCCAATCAAGCAGTTGCGCAAGCAAGGGGAAAACCTGCGGGTCCCCCGACGCGGCCAAGTCCCAGCAGGATCTGGCCATTACCCGTTCGCTTTCCATGATCCGGTACAAGATCTTGGTCATGAGCGGCAAGGGGGGCGTGGGCAAGTCCACCGTGGCCACCAACCTGGCCTTGGGGCTCGCTAATCGCGGCCACAAGGTCGGGCTCATGGATGTCGATTTGCACGGCCCGGACATCTGCCGCATGCTGAACCTCACCGACAGCCTGCAGTCTTCCCCGCCCAAGGGCGGCGGTCAGATTCCGCCCATGCGGTACAACGACAAGCTTTCGGTCATCTCCCTGGAATATCTCATGGCTGATCGGGATGACCCGATTATCTGGCGCGGCCCTCTGAAGGTAGCGGCCATCCGGCAGTTCATCGCCGATATCGCCTGGGGGGAGCTGGACTACCTGATCATCGACGCCCCGCCCGGCACCGGCGATGAACCGCTTACCGTGGCCCAGCTCATCAAGGACGCCCAGGCCATTGTGGTAACCACCCCCCAGGAGGTGGCCCTGGCCGATGTGCGCAAATCGATCAACTTTTGTCGCCATGTGAAGATGCACATTCTGGGCGTGGTGGAAAACATGAGCGGCTTTGTCTGCCCGCACTGCCAGGAGACGGTGGAGATTTTCAAGGCCGGCGGCGGCCAGAAGACGGCCAGCGCCTTCGGCCTCACCCTGCTCGGCAAGATCCCCATGGACCCCAAGGTGGTCATCGGCGGTGACGCCGGGACACCATATCTGAGTTCCCAGGCCGACAGCCCTGCCGTTGTCGCCTTCCAGGGCGTGGTCGCACAGGTCGAGGCGGCCGTGGCGCAAAAGAAGATCACCCTGGACCCCGCGCTCGGCGCCCGCGGGTCCGCCTGCGATCCCAAGGCCTGTTCCCGCTGAGAGATCGCCCGGGCTGCCAATGCGCCCAAAGGAGAACCATGCGCATTCGACCATTGACCGTCGGGTCCATGGCGGTCTGCTGTTATATCGTGGCCTGCGAGGAGACCGGCAAGGGGATTATCATCGATCCCGGCGGTAACGAGGCGGAGATTCTGGCCCTGTGCGCCGAAGAGCAGGTTACGGTGGAGTATATCGTCAACACCCACGGCCATCCGGACCACGTCTGTGGCAACGCCCGGATCAAGGCGGCCACCGGCGCCGAGATCCTCATGCACACCGCGGATGCCGAATTCTTTGCCAGGCCCGAGGTGCAACAGTATTTTTCCATGCTCGGGCTGGCGGCGTCTCCGCCCGTTGATCATACCGTCCAGGACGGCGATCTCGTCCGCTTCGGCCAGCAAGCCCTCAAGGTACTTCATACGCCAGGCCATACGCCAGGTGGCATCTGCCTCTATCAGAAGCCCCACCTGTTCACCGGCGACACCCTCTTTGTGGGGGGCGTGGGCCGCGGCGACTTCCCGGGTGGCGATACCACGACCCTCATGCGCTCTATCCAGGACCGCCTGCTGACCCTGCCCGATGACACCGTGGTCTGGCCAGGCCACGGTTACGGCGGCAGTCGTTCCACCATTGGCGAGGAACGGCGCGCCAATCCCTATCTGCACGAGCCCTGGTAAGATGCGCGAACTAATCCTGGGTACGGCCGGCCACGTTGACCACGGCAAGACCAGCCTGGTCAAGGCCCTTACCGGCATCAACACCGATCGCCTCAAGGAGGAGCAGGCGCGGGGCATCACCATTGAACTGGGCTTTGCCTTTCTGGATCTGCCCTGCGGCCATCGGCTCGGCATCGTCGATGTGCCGGGCCACGAGCGCTTCGTCAAGAACATGGTGGCCGGGGCCGCCGGTATCGACCTGGTGGCCTTTGTGGTCGCGGCCGACGAGGGCATCATGCCCCAGACCCTGGAGCATTTCGAGATCTGCAGGCTGCTGGGTGTTAAGCGCGGTCTCGTGGTCATTACCAAGAAGGACATGGTCGAGCCCGATTGGCTGGACTTGGTGCAAGAGGAATTGCATGATTTTCTGGCCGACAGTTTTTTGGCCAACGCGCCCATGGTCGCCGTCTCCTCGGTGACCGGCGAGGGGATCGACGAGGTCAAGAACGTTCTGAACCAACTGGTGGCGGCCAGTGATTTTAGCGAGGCCTTCGGGCCGTTCCGCCTGCCAATTGATCGTATTTTTTCCATGAAGGGCTTTGGTTCGGTGGTTACCGGCACCTCCATTTCCGGCCGCCTTAAGGTGGGTCAGCCCATTGCCGTGTTTCCGGCCCAGCTTCCGGGCAAGGTGCGGGGCCTCCAGGTGCATGGCCGGGATGTGGAAGAGGTGGAGGCGGGGGTGCGCACCGCGGTGAACATCCAGGGGATTGACAAGGAAATGATCGGGCGGGGCGACGTGGTCGCCACCCCGGGCTGCCTGCAACCTTCCTATATGCTGGACGCCGAGTTTTTTTACCTGTCCGGCAATACCAAGCCCCTGAAAAACCGGACCCGGGTGCGGGTCCATCTCGGCACCGCCGAGGTCATGGGCCGGGCCGTGCTGCTTGAGGACGAGGAGCTGGCCCCTGGCGCGGCCGCCAATGTGCAGTTACTTCTGGAGAGCCCGGTCTGCGCCTGGCCTGGCGACCGTTACGTGGTCCGCAGTTATTCGCCAGTACACACCATCGGCGGCGGCGGTATTTTCAACGGCACCCCTGTCAGAAAAAGGCGGCGTTTCAAGCCGGCCAACGAGGAGTTGTTCCGGGTCTATCGCCAGGGCACGGTTGAGGACCTGGCCCTGCTCCATATCCGGGAAAGCGGGCCGGCCGGCCTCACCCAGGATGCCCTGGCCGCCAGGATCGGTCTCTTCGGCAAGAGGCTCGACAAACTTCTGCAGGCGCCGCTGTCCGGGCGACGGCTGATACTGGTGGACGCGGAAAGGCGGCTTCTGGTGGACGCCGATGTGGTGGCCGCCCTAGAGGACCAGGCCCTGGCCCTGCTCGGCGAATACCACACGAATAATCCCATGAAGGCCGGGTTCTCCAAGGAGGAGCTGCGCTCGCGGCTTCCCGAAGCCATGGCGCCCCGGCTCTTCCAGATGGTGCTGCAGGAGATGGTCGGAAAGGGGGCCATGGTGCGGGAGGAATCCCTGGTGCGCTTGGCGGGCCACGCCGTGTCACTGGCCGCGGATGCCGGCCTGCTGCGTATCGGGATGGAGCGTCTTTTTCTGGAGGCTGGCCTGCAGCCGCCGATCACTAACGAGATTACGGCGGCCTTTGCCAAGTATGACCCCAAGCTCGTGCGGCAGATTCTCGAGGTGCTGGTGCAGGAGAAGGTGGTGGTTAAGGTGTCGGAGAGCCTTTACTTCCACCATCAGGCCTTGGACGCCGTGGCGGCAAAGGTGGTGGCGCTGTTGAAGAGCCAGGGCGAGATGGATGCCCAGGCCTTCAAGGGGCTGGCCGGACTTTCCCGGAAATTTTCCATACCCATCCTGGAATATCTGGATAAACAGAAAATTACCATCCGCGTCGGCGACAAGCGGGTGCTGCGGGAACGCCAGTGAGCCGTTGCGGCTGACTCACGGGCAGGGAGGTTTTTCATCGGCAAGGTCAGCGGCAATCTGGGTGGTCTGAAGACCGCCCAGCTCAAAAGACTGGAGCGCCTGGCCGGCCACAAGGTGCCGCCGGAGTTGGTCATCAGCCCGGAGATGGCCCGGTCCATGACCGAGCTTTCCCTGGAGATCGGCCGCCAGATCGGCGTGCTGCTCAGCCGGGCCGGCCGGGTGGAGTACGTCCTGGTCGGCGACAGCCGGGGCATTGTCATCCCCGTCCTGAGCCAGGTCCGGGGAGGAGGTGGCCGGCTCAAGGGGCTGCGCTGCGTCCATACCCATCTGGCCGGCGAGGGCCTGTCCGAAGACGATCTGCTGGATCTGGCCTGTCTGCGCCTGGACCTCATGGCCGTGCTCAAGATCCAGCCAGACGGCCTGCCGGAACGCCTCTACGCGGCCCATCTGCTTCCCGATCCCCGGGCGGAAAAGCCGGTCGCCTTGCTTGAACCCGTGGTGCCCAGCCAGCAACCCCCCACCTTTCTTGAGCTGGTGGAGGCCCTGGAAGCGGAATTTACCCGGCTGCGGCCGGTGCTGGAGGTGGACCGTAATCAGGACCGGGCCATCCTGGTGAGCGTCTCCAGCCAGCCCCGTGGCCGGGCGCAGGAATCCATGGATGAACTCATAGAGCTGGTCCGTTCCGACGAGGTCGAGGTGGTGGACACGGTCATCCAGCGGCGCGAGCGTATCCAGCCACGCACCATCCTGGGCAAGGGTAAACTGGCCGAGATCATGCTCAAGGCCCTGCGCCTGCAAGCCAACCTGCTGATCTTTGACCAGGAACTCAACCCTTCTCAGGTCCGTTCCATCACTGACCACGGTGACCTCAGGGTCATCGACCGGACCCAGCTTATTCTCGATATCTTCGCCCGCCGGGCCCTCTCCCGCGAGGGCAAGCTGCAGGTGGAGATGGCCCAGCTCAAGTACATGCTGCCCCGGCTGGTTACCCGTGACGACGCCCTGTCGCGGCTCACTGGTGGTATCGGCGGCCGGGGCCCCGGGGAAACCAAGCTGGAGGTGGATCGTCGCCGGATCGACGACCGTTTGCACAACCTGGCCAAGCAGCTCAAGGCCGTGGCCCGGGAACGGCACCAGCGCCGCAGTCGGCGCCGCAAGCGGGAACTGCCGGTGGTCTCCCTGGTGGGCTATACCAATACCGGCAAGTCCACCCTGCTGAACATGCTGACCCGAAGCGCGGTCACGGCCGAGAACAAGCTCTTCGCCACCCTTGACCCCACCAGTCGACGCTTGCGCTTTCCAGAGGATATCGAGGTCATCGTCACCGACACGGTGGGCTTTATCCGTAATCTGCCAGACGAACTCATGCAGGCCTTCAAGTCCACCCTGGAGGAACTGCACGAGGCCGATGTCCTGGTCCACGTTATCGACCTCGGCAACCCGCGCTTTGCCGAGCAGGTCGTGGTGGTGGAAGACATGCTGCGTGATCTGGACCTGGACCGTATTCCGCAACTGCGGCTCTTGAACAAGGCGGACCTGGTGGACCCGGAGGTCGTCCGACATCAGGCCGCGCAACTTGGTGGGGTGCCGATCTGCGCCCTGGACCCTTCTACCTTTGGCCCCTTCCTGGAACAGGCCCGGCACCTGGTGCTGAAAAGATGGGGGAAGAGAGGTGAGATGTGAGAGGTGAAAGGTGAAAGCTGAAAGCGAAAGCGATAAGAATAGGATACACTGATGGTAACTATCCAGCTTGTGTCGGCAGTCAAGCGTTCCCGGCCTGAAAATACTTTTCGCTCATGCGGGGGCGGGCGTCCTGCCCGCCTCCGAGGCGTCCGCGCCCTCCCGCGCATCCTGCGCCCGGTCGCGGACGAACCCGCGAAAAGCATTTCCAGTCCGGGAACTCACCTGGGTTGCGGTTCCACTGGATAGTTACCACTGATGATCATTACGCTGTTTGGGCGCGCGGCTTGCAGCTAGAGATTGACTGATGGGAAGGTTAGTTGCCAGACATACTTGTTCACCGGTCCGGCTCTGGGCGGTGCTGCTGCTTTTCATGCTGCTGTCCGCCCGGGGCGTCTGGGCCGAGGAGGCCACCATCGCGGACCTGGCCGTCACCAATTCCAGCCATGACCTGCTGCTCTATTTTACCGTTGCCCATGGCTTCAACCCTGAACTGGAAGCCGGCATCCAGAACGGCATGCCGGCCACCTTCAACTTCGAGGTGAGCCTGGCGCCCACCAGCGGCAAGGACAAGGGGGTGGCCGGACTTTCCAGAACCTTTTCCCATACCTTGACCTATGACACCCTGAAGGAGGAGTATCGGGTGCAGCGCTCCGAACAGGGGGACGTTATTGCCCTGGCGGATATTGAGGAGGGTCGGCGGCTCATGCTCGAGATCAACGGCTTGCGGGTCACCTCGCTGCAATCCCTGGAGGCCGGCCGGGAGTATCTGCTACGGGTCAGGGCCAGCCTGGCCAGGAAGACCCTGCCGCTCACGGTCCAGCGTCTTCTGCCCTTCTGGGAGGCCTGGGATGTGGAAACGGGCTGGTCTTCCATCACCTTCCGACTGGAAGCGGCTGGGCCATGATGGACCCGGGCGTCGACAGAAGCAAGAAAAAACGGCTGGTCAGGCTGGTCATTTTCTTCTGCCTGGTCGCGGTGCCGGCCCTTACCTTTCTTGAGACCAGGGTGTCCCAGATCGGCGGCGCCATCCCCTTCCCGGTGAGCGGCAATGTTCTCGTGTTCGCCCTCATCAACATCAACGTCCTGCTGTTGCTGCTCATGGTCTTTCTGGTGCTCAGGAATCTGGTGGAGCTTATTTTTGAGCGCCGTCGCCGTTTCCTGGGGACCAGGCTGCGCACCAAGCTGGTCATCTCCTTTGTTTCCCTGTCGCTTATTCCTACCGGCCTCCTGTTTTTCATCGCCCTGCAATTCGTGTCCAGCAGTATGGATTACTGGTTCAACAGTAATGTCGAGGAATCCCTGGAGGAATCCCTTACCATTGCCAAGGATATTTACCAGGATGCCAGGCAGCAACTGGTGCGTCATGGGGGCCTGGTCGCGGCCCGTCTGCCGGCCACCGAGCTCGCGCCGGCCAGGGGCCAGGCGCTCGCCGTCACCCTGGGCGAGGCCCTTGCGGGGCTGGATCTGGACGGCCTGGAGCTTATCTCCGACCAGCATACGGTGATCAGTCGCGTGTTCTCCAAGGCCTTGGCCGGCGTCCAGGTGCCGGATTTTCCGGCCGAGTTGCTGCGCCGCGGCCTGGCCGGCGAACAGGGGCTCCATGTCATCCAGCCCGTGGCGCCGGGCGAACTGGTCCGCAGCCTTACCCCTATCACGGTGCGCGCCGAGAATGGTGACTCCCTCCACCTGGTTCTGGCGGTGTCCAGGGTCATTCCCAGCGAGCGGCTGGCCCGCATGACCCGAATTTCCAAGGGTCTCGAAGGGTATCGCCAACTGATGCTTTTGAAGGTACCTATCAAGACCAGCCTGCTGGTCATGCTGCTCATCGTCACCTTGCTCATCGTTTTCTGTGCGATCTGGTTCGGCTTTTATGTGGCCAAGGGGCTCACCGGTCCGATCCGCGCCCTTGCCGACGCCACCCGCCGGGTCGCTGAAGGTGAACTGAATTTCGTGCTGGAAAAGGGCTCGGGCGACGAGATGGGCACCCTGGTGGATTCCTTCAACCGGATGACCCGGGATCTGCTTACCAGCCAGGAGCAGCTCAAGGAGGCCAATCTGGCCCTGCGGGAGAGTTCCCAGGAGCAGGAAACCAGGCGGCGTTATATGGAGATCATTCTGCAGAACGTCGCCGCTGGCGTCATTGCTTTGGATCAGAACGGCCGGATTGCCACCATCAATCGTTTTGCCGAAAACCTCTTGCGCATCGACCGGCGGTCGATCGTCGACCGGGATTACCGCGCCGTGCTTCGGGCCGGTCAACTGCAGGTGATGGAGAAATTCGTCGCTGAACTGAAGCAGTCGGTCAAGCCCTCCATCCAGCGGCATCTGCGGTTGCGCATCGGCGATGAATCATTTTCCCTGCGTCTCAACCTCACCCGGCTGGAGGACGACCAGGATAAGCCGGTGGGTATGGTGCTGGTGTTCGACAACCTTACCGAGTTGGAAAAGGCCCAGCGCATGGCGGCCTGGCGGGAGGTGGCCCGCCGCATCGCCCATGAGGTTAAGAACCCGCTTACTCCCATCCAGCTTTCCGCCCAGCGGCTGCGGAAAAAATATTTGGGTCAGTTGGCGGCGGGAGACGAGGTCTTTGACCAGTGCACCAGAACCATCATCAGCCAGGTGGACGAACTGAAACGGCTGGTGAGCGAGTTCTCGAACTTTGCCAGGATGCCAGCGGTGCAGAAGGAGAAAAACCGCCTGGCCGCCATGGTGGAGGAAGCCATCGCGCTCTACCGGCAGGCCCACAAGCATATCGACTTCCGCCTGACCGTGGTCGATGAGGTGCCGCCCTTTTATTTTGACGCCAAGCAGATGAAACGGGTGCTCATCAACCTGGTGGATAACGCGGTGGCCGTCTTGCCCGGCGGCGGGGTGATCGAGGTGCTGTTGCGCTTTGATGCCCCCCAGCGGCTCGTTTTTTTCGAGGTGCTGGACAATGGTCCCGGCGTTCGCGACGAGGACAAGTTGCGGCTCTTTGAGCCCTATTTTTCCACCAAGAAGACTGGTACCGGCCTGGGCCTGGCTATCGCCAGCACGGTGGTGGCGGACCACGGCGGCTATATCCGGGTAAAGGACAATCCCCCCCACGGCGCCCGGTTCATCGTTGAACTCCCCTTCATGGAAGAGCCGCGGGGCTGACCGGCTTGACGCAGGTGTGGATATGGCAAAAAAAATTCTGATCGTGGACGACGAGGCCAGTATCCGGGAATCGTTGGCCGGCATTCTTTCCGACGAGGGCTTCCTGCCGGTTTTGGCCGAGAGCGCCGAGGCGGCCTTTCCACTGCTCGCCGAGGGCGGCATCGACCTCGTCCTGCTCGATATCTGGATGCCGGGTCTGGACGGCATGGAGGCCCTGCAAAGGATCAAGACCGAGGATCCCGGCCTGCCGGTAATCATGATCTCCGGCCACGGCAGCATCGACAACGCGGTCAAGGCCACCAAGATGGGGGCCTATGACTTCATCGAAAAACCGCCCTCCTACGACAAGATCCTGCTCGCCATTAACAACGCCTTGAATCTGGTGCGGTTGGAGCAGGAGAACCTGCTCTTGCGACAGAAGGCCGGCCAGGCGCCGGCGCTTACCGGCGCCTCGGCGGTCATGCTTCGGCTCAAGGAGCAGATCGAGAGGGTGGCCCCCACCGATGCCTGGGTGCTCATCACCGGCGAACACGGCACGGGCAAGGAATTGGTGGCCCAGACCATCCACCGCCTGTCCGGCAAGGCCCGGCTGCCCATGGTGGAGGTGAACTGCGCCGCCATCCCGGAAGATTTGATTGAATCCGAACTCTTCGGGCACGAGAAGGGGGCGTTCACCGGCGCCACCACTGCCAGAAAGGGGCGGTTCGATCAGGCCGACAACGGCACCTTGTTTTTGGATGAGATCGCCGACATGAGCCTCAAGACCCAGGCGAAAATTTTAAGGATTCTGCAGGAGCAGAAGTTCGAGCGGGTCGGTGGCACGCGAACCATTTCGGTGAACGTGCGGGTCTTGGCCGCCACCAACAAGGATCTGGAAATTGAGATGGCGGCCGGTAATTTCCGGGCCGATCTTTACTGGCGGCTGAACGTGGTGCCGCTTGTCGTGCCGCCGCTGCGCGACCGGCTGGCGGATCTACCGCTGTTTGTGGAGGAATTTTCCCAGGAATTCGCCAGCAAGGGTTTTGGTCGGAAGCAGTTTACCGCCGAAGCCTTGCAGGCCATGATCAGCCACCCATGGCCGGGAAATGTGCGGGAACTGCGGAATTTTGTCGAAAGAGTGGTTATAATGACCCCTGAAGATGAAATTTCCAGGGAAATCATTCTTCGTTTGTTGCCTGTCCGGCCGGCTGGGCCGCAAGGTATCGCGGCCGCGGAGGCGGGCCTCTCCCGGCTGCGAAATTTCAAGGAGGCCAAACGGGCCTTTGAACGTGAATTCCTCCGGGCGATTTTGCAGGATCATCAGGGCAACATCTCACAGACCGCCGAGGCTATTGGCATGGAACGCAGTCATCTGCACAAGAAGTTGAAGGCCCTGGATCTTGAAGAGAGCTGAAGGCCGAAAGCTCAAAGCTGAAGGCTGAAAGTTCAAAGCTGAAAGCTGAATGCTAATAAGGACGGGAAAGGCCAACGGCCTTTTCCGGCAAGGAATATGTCCGATACCAAGAAAAGTCTGCCGAGTCAGAAGGAGCTTGAAAAGGAGCTTTCCGATTACCTGTCGCAGAAGTACGGGGAGCAGGTCAAGATCATCTCCACTGGTCTGTTCCCTCAGGCCAGAGCCGAGGGCAGCCCGGAGAACGATAAGGTCGAGGGGCGGAAAAAAAAGGCCTTCCATTTCAACCTCGCCCCCGAGGAACTGGTGGCCTTTCTTGATGAATATGTGGTGCGGCAGGACGAGGCCAAGGCGGTGCTGGCCACGAAAATCTGTACCCATTTCAACAAGATCCGCTATATGCTCGAACGGACCTGCCTGGGGAAGACCAGTGTCGGCCAGGTGAAGAGCAACGTGCTGCTCATCGGCCCAACCGGCGTTGGCAAGACCTATCTCATCAAGCTCATTGCCCAGCATCTGGGCGTGCCATTCGTCAAGGGCGATGCCACCAAGTTCAGCGAAACCGGTTACGTGGGGGGTGACGTTGAGGATCTGGTGCGGGATCTGGTGCGGCAGGCCGACGGCGACATCGACCGGGCGCAGTACGGTATCATCTATGTGGACGAAATCGACAAAATCGCCGCCAGCCAGAATCGCCTCGGCCTCGATGTCTCCCGCACCGGGGTGCAGCGCGCCCTGTTGAAACCCATGGAGGAGACCGAGGTGGAACTCAAGGTGCCCCACGACCCCATCTCCCAGATCGAGGCCATGGAGTATTATCGCGCCACCGGCAAACGCGAGAAGCGGGTGGTGAACACCCGCAATATCCTGTTCATCATGAGCGGCGCCTTTGACGGACTGGAAGCGATTATCAAAAAGCGCACCCAACGGCAGGGCATGGGCTTTGAAGGCAACATCACCTCCAAGGACGAGGCGGTTAAGCTGTTGAAGCTGGTGAAGGCCGAGGACCTCATCGAGTTCGGCTTTGAAAGTGAGTTTGTCGGCCGCCTGCCGGTACTCGCCATCCTGGATGCCCTGGAGGTGGATGATCTGTACGCTATCCTGACAAACCCCAACAGCGCGGTGATCGTCGGCAAGAAACAGGATTTCAAGGCCTATGGGATCAGCATTCTGTTCGAGGACGAGGCCTGCCGGGAGATCGCCATCCTGGCTGGCCAGGAAAAGACCGGCGCCCGGGGCCTGGTGAGCGTTGTCGAAAAGGTTCTGCTGCCCTTTGAGAAGAAACTGCCGTCCACCGCTATCCGGCATCTGGTGGTTACGGTGGACATGGTGCAACACCCTGCCCGTGAACTGGACAAGCTCCTCGCCAGTGCGGCGACCCGCGAGCGCGTCGGACAACGTTACCAGGAACTGGCCGGCCAGGAACACGACCGGGTGATTGACTTTATCCACCGCACCCTGGGAGGGTATCTCGAAAAGCACGGCGTGGCCCCAACCCGGCAACGGCTGGCCATGATGGCGGAACAATGCCAGCAGGAGGGCGCCGATCCCCTGGATGTCTGCGATTTTTTCATAGCGCTCATCGCCGAGATCGAAAAATGTACTCAGTATATGACCGAGAAGTGCGACATGCCGGTGGAATTCAGTGCGGAGGCCGTTGATTATCTCCTGGCCAGGAAGCCCCGTTCCACGGAAACCCTGCATACCATCTGCGAAACCCTGTATAAGACCTTTGAGTATGGTCTGCGGTTGCTGAGCCAGAGGAAGGAGAGTGAAAAGGTGGTGATCACCCGGGAGGGGGTGGAGCATCCGGCCGCCTTTATTAACGATTATGTGGAGAGTGTGTTTAAGCTGTAGGCTGGTGTCGTGTCAACGACACTATGTCATTTCGAGTGAAACGAGAAATCTTTCCTTGTCAATGAGCTGGAAAGATTTCTCCCTGCGGTCGAAATGATATTTCAAGATTGACATGACACTAGCCGCTAGCTGCTAGCTACTAGCTGCCAGCCGAAGGCTGAAAAGCAAAGGAGGAGAATGACATGGTATTTCCAGACTATCGACCTCGGCGTTTGCGGCGCAATGAGACCTTCCGCGCCCTGATCCGTGAAACCAGCCTGTCGCCCGCCCATCTGGTCTATCCGCTGTTTGTGACCACGGGCAAGGGGGTGCGGGCTCCCATCGGCTCCATGCCCGGCATTGACCGGATCTCCGTGGATCAGTTGGGCCGCGAGGCCAAGGAGTGCCTGGCGCTGGGCATCGGCAACGTCATCCTTTTCGGTCTGCCGGACAAGAAGGATCCAGCCGCTTCCGGGGCCTACGCCGCCGACGGCATCATTCAGCGGGCAATCAAGGAACTGAAGAACAAGGCCCCGGAACTGATGGTCTCGACCGACGTCTGCCTGTGCGAGTACACCTCGCACGGTCATTGCGGTATCCTGGTCGGGGAGGAGGTGGATAATGACGCCACCCTGGGGATCCTGGCCAAGACGGCGGTGTCCCATGCCCGGGCCGGCGCCGATATGGTGGCGCCGTCCGACATGATGGACGGCCGGGTGGGGGAGATCCGCGCCGCCCTGGACGAGGAGGACTTCGCCAATGTGCCTATTATGTCGTACGCGGTTAAATACGCCTCGGCCTTCTACGGCCCCTTCCGCGAGGCCGCCGACTGCGCGCCGCAGTTCGGCGACCGCAGTTCCTACCAGATGGACCCGGCCAATGTCCGCGAGGCCATCCGGGAGGCCACCCTCGACGTGGAGGAGGGCGCCGACATCCTCATGGTCAAGCCGGCCGTGGCCTACCTCGATGTCATTGCCCGGTTGCGAGAGGAGTTCGATCTGCCAGTGGCAGCCTATCATGTGAGTGGCGAATACGCCATGATCAAGGCCGCCGCGGCCCAGGGCTGGATCGACGAGAAGCGGGTGGTGGCCGAGACCCTGCTCGCCATCCGGCGGGCCGGCGCCGACATCATCATCACCTATTGCGCCAAGGATTACGCCCGGTCGCTGGGCTAGAGAGCGACTAGCCCAAAGCCCGAATGGAAGGCAGGACTTGATTAAGTCCTGCCTTTTTTAATTGCAAATGTACAATGTCCGGACCTGGCCCCTGGTTGCCCCTGGTCAGGATGTGCTGACCTCGGCCAGCCTCTGTGCGCGGCTCGCCCTTGCCTTTCTCGCCAGGCTCGCCTCGCGCTGGATGCCGGGCCTGTTTCCGGAAAAGGCATAAACTAGTAGAGCGTTTCATTGAAAGACTGTCATTTCGACCGCAGGGAGAAATCTTTTTAGCTCATTGACATGGCAAGATTTCTTGTTTCACTCGAAATGACATAAGTGTAAATGTTTTAATGAAACCATGTACTAGCTTGCCGTTTTTCCATATCCGACCTTGCGGGCCAGGGTTAGCCTGCCGAGGCCGGTGTTCTTCATGAATGTTTCATGCAACCGGAACTTGCCATTACCATAATGATGCAGTAGTATTGCCTGCGAAATGACAAAGGAGGTTGCCGTGGGCGTTCTGCTACCAGTCGAATCGATTACCGAAAAAATCTATCATATTCGCAAGAACAAGGTGCTTCTGGATTGGGATCTGGCGGCATTGTATGGCGTTGAGACTGCTCAATTAAAGAGAGCAGTGCGCAGAAACCTCGACCGTTTTCCTCCTGATTTCATGTTCGTGTTAAACCAAGAAGAGCTGGAAAACTTGAGATGCCAATTTGGCATCTCAAGTTGGGGTGGCACAAGGTATCCGCCCATGGCTTTCACCGAGCAAGGGGTAGCCATGCTTTCCAGTGTGCTGACCAGTAAGCGGGCCATCGAGGTCAACATCGCCATCATGCGGGCCTTTGTGCGGATGAGGGAGATGCTGGCCGGCAGCAAGAAATTTGCCGCAAAACTAGCGGAACTGGAAAAACGCTTGGGCGGGCATGACGATAACTTTCAAATCGTTTTTCAGGCCCTGGCCCAGCTACTACACGAGGAGGACAAGCCAAAACGCAAGATCGGGTTTTAAACTTTATACGGCTTAGCCTTGAGCCTTGAACAAGTTCTGGCATGCCCGAAATTCCTTTGCAATTGGCCCCCGAAAATACCTCGTTAAGTTACTAACCTTACTCCGTCCTCTTGGTTCCGTTACAGGGCTCCACTAAATCAATAAGTAACCAACGTCCCGTTGGCCCCCTCCCGTTGGCCCCCATAGCGGTCAGCGTTCAGCGTCAGCTATAGAATCTTCTTTTCTAGCTGCCCGCTGAAAGCTGATTG
>Ga0210044_10003091_pt1 | contig 24008 bp, 17 predicted proteins | sample CryGey13umfilter_2_FD_183959 | JGI IMG/M metagenome (GOLD analysis project Ga0210044, IMG submission 183959) | Groundwater microbial communities from aquifer in Utah, USA - Crystal Geyser 4/9/14 3 um filter (SPAdes) (version 2) | ecosystem: Environmental > Aquatic > Deep subsurface >... | reverse complement strand
TTGGGTTAATTAAAACCTGTAACATTTTACATCAATTTAACCTTCGACGCTATTGCTGTCCCCAATTGCAGGGACAGCAAAGTTAAATATCGATTCATTTTTTACTTGACATTTCACCGCAGGACTTTGAATAGCATTGTTTTTATGTAGCACTAACGATAGAACTCACCCGCCAAAAAGCGTCAGCTTTTTGGTCGGGTGCAGTGATTTGTTAGGTGGTTACATCGTGCGAACATGTTCATATTTCAATATCCTTTCGTCTACCGTTAGTAGTTCAATGTCATAAACTTGAGCCGTAGCAACAATAATTTGGTCAGCTGGATCACGATGAAAATTACCAGGCAACTTTGTTGATGCTATTGCAATTCTTGGTGTTAATTCGATCAACTGCACATCTGGTAAGGTTATTGCAGTTTTCATCCACTCTTCAATTGGACATGCCAATTCCAATCTATTGTACTCCACCAGTTTAGCAATTTCCCAACAAGATATGGCACTCACACCTAAACCATCTGCCCTCTGATGTTCTATGGCATGTCTGTGTTGTTTAGTAAGTTGGTTACTCTCGTCTGCAAACCAAATCCAAATGTGTGTATCCAGCAATATCATAGCAATACCTCCCAATCATCTTTGGCTACAGGTTCTGTGGGGTTGATATACTTGATTACCTTACCACGCAAGGATGAAGAAGTTGATCTGCGCATTTCTCCTTTTCTGCCCAAGACAATGACCTCAACCAATTCTCCCTCTCGGAATGGAAGAGTGCTAAGGCGTAATACACCATTTGCCGCCATCCTTTTTTCAACTTGATAAGCTTCCATCGATAACCTCCTATTTCATGTATTGTTCTGAACCACCTAACGACAAATGTTGAGTTGCTGCGGGTCCGGCACATCCTCTTAATGTTGATTTCACTACTAATATTTGAATTATCACAAACTATGGATAACACATCCCGCAGTCAACTCCAACGATTTGTTAGCGGAAAGCCCATCATTCGTTGGTATTGCTGATAATAGCCAGCACGGATACTTATATCGCTATGCCCGCCAATTATGTCAGAGGAGCTTTCGCATCTCTCACCCATCAACAATCCTCACCGTGCGGTTTCACCACACCAGCATTCAAGCATCCACTTTCGCAGGTTCTCAACCGCTAACAAGTGATTATACAGTTCTGTATATCACCCAAATTGTAATGATATGCCAGAAACTGGATATTGACATTTTATCACAATTATCTCAAAATGTCAAACAAAATGTTGATAAAAACAATAATTTTTGTATAATTTTTAGCTGTATAATATTACTTTTTGCATGTTATGCAGAAACAGGATAAGTACACATGATTAATCTCCCAACGGAGACATTGTCTCATTTTATCAATGGAGAGTGAAAAATGTATCGTTGTTGTTTTTTCCACCCCCCTACCCCTCGCCAGCGGTGGACATTCCTATCCCCCGCTGGCAGGGGTAGGGGGTGGAAAAATCTGACAAAAAATTAGATGCGTTTGCTCTGTCTGCACATGAAAAATCTGTTGACATTTCTTAATATATATGTTATCGTTAGTATTGCTGATTATTAGCGGTCAGCTTTTACAAAGTATTACCGCCTTTTGCCTTGATTTATGGTCTTCATTGACTACTGATAGTTGATAACTGACCGCTTTAGGAGTTAAGAAAAAATAAGTTGTCCACCAAGAGTCACCGAGTCGCTTGGCTGGTAAGGCGTGAGAAGCGAGCATACTACTGTATGTAAGCGACGAACAACGAAGCCAGCCAAGATGAATCGGTGGCACGACTGGACAAGTTATTTTTGCTTAACGACTTATAGGATAAAATATGATTATATGTACCTATTTATTTATCTTTATCATTGGGGCAATGCTGGGTAGTTTTTTTAATGTTTGTATTTACAGACTGCCGCGGGGAGAGGGAATAATATTTCCGGGATCACATTGTCCAAAGTGTCAGGCTCAACTGAAACCATGGGATAATATTCCTATCTTGAGCTATATCTTCCTCAGGGGTAAGTGCAGATATTGTAACGGGATAATATCAAGCAGATATATTCTGGTAGAGTCTATCACCGGGCTTTTATATCTTGGATTATACTTGAGATTTGGATTGGGAGTTGAATTTTTCTATTATATATTTTTTATCTCCGTGCTTGTTATCATTACCTTTATTGATATTGAACACTTTCTTATATTAGATAAGATTACATATCCTTCGATGGTTGTTGGGTTAATAGCCTGTCTGATAAAAAAGGATTTGGCTGGTGGTGCGATTGGATTATTGGTTGGTGCAGGGATTATTTACGGAATAGTGGTTGTTTCAGCTGTTATTCTTAAAATGATAAACCATCCCTGTAAGGATGAGGGCGGGATGGGGCTTGGTGATGTGAAATTAGGTGGGGTGATGGGGGTATTCCTTGGCTGGAAGTTTGTATTGGTTGCCTTATTCTTAGCCTGTCTCTTTGGCTCAATTATTGGGCTATTTCTTATTTTTCTGAAATTGAAGAAGCGGACGGATTATATTCCCTTTGGTCCATACCTTGCCATGGGGTCGCTGGTAGTAGTGCTTTGGGGAGAGAAGGTATTGGGATGGTATCTTGGGTTGCTTGGAAGATGATTGTTGGACGAAAGGGATTCCATCCCTTATCCCTGCCAGCGGGGATATAATCGTAGCACAGACATTCCTGTCTGTGATTCAGAATCATTTGAGGGACAAATGAAAAATCACAGACAAGAATGTCTGTGCTACACTTCTACTACGGTTGCTACAAAGGAGACAGAAAAGAAAAATGGAAACACAATCAATATTTCACCGAATACATAACTATCTCTTGCGTAACCGTGTCTCGTTGTCGTTCATAATTTTTACTTTTTTATTAGTTAAAAATATTATTGAACGCACCAGACCTCATGATATTAGTAATTTTCGTGATATATGGGTGGTTATTGGTTTACTCCTTATTGTAACTGGAAATGGATTAAGGTCGTGGGCAGCAGGGGTTATAAACAAGGGCGAATCCTTGGCAAATACTGGACCTTATTGTCTGACGAGACATCCCTTATATGTTGGCTCATTTCTGCTGGCAATTGGTTTTTGTACTATTATTGGTGATCAGGTAAATATCTGGGCTGTTCTTGGGGTAGCTCTTATACTATATTTTCCTACAATACAAAAAGAGGAATCCTATCTTTCGGGGCGGTTTAAGGAAGAATGGATTGAATACATTAAGCATACAGCTATCCTGTTTCCCAAAAGAATTTCTTTGGATCTTCGTTCAAATTGGTCCCTGGGGCAGTGGTTACACAATAAGGAATATAATGCTTTTATTTCCAGTGTGATTGCATTGGTTATTCTTTGGTTGGTTGGATAGCAAGGAACTGACATCCACAAGGAGGGAAACCCCTCTGGCAGGGATGTCCCTACAGATGTCAACTTAATTATTGGGTAACCGTTCACGATTATAATATTTTTAACACAGAGTTCACAGAGACGACAGAGGGACACAGAGCTTAATTTTCAATCATCATACGACTGATTTTCATACAATAAGCAGTTATCTTACCTGAAAGCCGATTGTAATCTTTCTCTGTGTTAAAAATATAGGCTGTGAACGGTTACATTATTGGTTTCCCTATATGAAGGATATTTGTAATGAAAAAAGCCAGACAAATCAAACAAGTACGCTCTCAACCCGTTACGGTCAAAGGCGTTCCATTGCTTGACATGTTTTTCCCAGATGAACATATCACACCTGTACACCTTTCTATCTACCAACTAATATGTGGTCTTGCTGTTTTTCTTGCAGTCTTCTTTGTCTATCTCAAAACCCTTTACCCAACCATTGGTTTACTTGATAGCGGGGATATGGTTTCCTCTGCCTATACCCTCGGCATTCCGCATCCACCCGGGTATCCACTCTATTGTTTGCTCGGAAAGCTATGGATTAGCATTCTCCCTCTGGGTAATATTGCTTTCAGGATGAATATTTTCTCAAGCATGGCTGCATCTATTGCCTGTATGATGGTTTATTTCATTGTGCTCAAGATAACGCCCTTGAGCCGCAAGGGTATTATTGTTTGTTTTCCGGCAATAGTAGCGGCACTTATGCTCGCTTTTGCCAGTACATTCTGGAAACAGGCAGTTATTGCAGAAAAGTACACCTTGAATGCTGCATTTGCTACCATTCTTATCTTTATCCTGCTCAAATGGCAGGAAGTAGCTTCGCGAAAACAAAAGGGATTATCACCCTCAAGTCGTGTTTCGACCCTACCATTAGGAACACAGACAGGAATGTCTATGCTACTTTTGTTTGCCTTATGCCTGGGGCTTTCCTTTACCCATCACCTTCAAAGCATATTTCTTGTGCCAGCTGGCATATACCTTGTTCTGGCTGTTAACATGAGAATGACCCCGCGGATTAACTACCTCACATATCTCAAGATGGCTTTATTGTTTGGGTTGCCTCTATTGCTTTACCTGTATCTGCCCATTCGTGCCTCAGTTAATCCCCTGACAAACTGGGGTGATCCTGACACCATAGAAAAGCTCATCAATCATATTACTGCCAAACAATATGGATATTATTTTACCTCATCGCCAATTAAATTAGCACAACATCTCTGGACCCATCTCACCGGCTTTTTCCCACCTCAATTTACATGGTGGCTTTTATGGCTTGGCATTGCTGGCTTTTTTTCCCTCTTAAAAACATCCAGAAGGACAACTATCTTCCTTGGATTGATTGTGGCAACAGACATTGTTCATTCTATTCGCTATGACATCTTGAATATTGATGATTATTACATACCTTCTTTTGCTATATTTGCCATCTGGATGGGCGTGGCTGTTGGGTATATTTGTAACTGGACAGGTAAATTCCATCGCCATTTACCCTTGATATTGACCTGTATTAGTCTGAGCCTGCCTGTTATTCCATTTTACAGTCATTATCATCAACAGGACAAATCCAAACATTATTTTGCCTATGATTCTGCTGTAAATACCCTTAATGTATTCAAAGACAAAGCGATTATGTTTTGTGCCAGTGACGATATTGGTTTTCCTATGTGGTATCTTTTGTTTGTGGAGAAAATGAAGCCTGAAACCATTATTATTGACAAGGCATTCCTGCAATACGCATGGTATACAGAATTACTAAAACAACGCTATCCTGAAGAGTTTGCCTTTTCTGTGAGTCAGGCAGGATATGCTACGACTTTAGATGAGTATACGCTGAATTTTATCAGGGCTAATATTGAACGACATGCCATCTATCTGGAGTATCAACAACCCCTTGAGACAGAATTTTCCCTTGTACCAGCGGGTGTTTTTTGCCAGATAATACCAAAGATAACCCCAGAGGAGATGAAGAAAATACTGAGTGAAATGGATATAAATTTCAACCTTCGGAGGGTAAGGGATACATCCATTTATAAGGATTGGCGAACAGCGGTTATCTTTAAGAACTATGGGGCAGCCTATTCCCAACTTGGCAGCTTTTGTGGTAATACAGGTTTGTATGCACAGGCAGAGAAATGGTTTCAGAAGGCAATAGAAATGAATCCAGATTCAGCAGATAATTATATGGGGCTGGGAATGGTTTTGGAACATATGGGCAGGGGGGAAGAGGCAAAGAGGATGTATCAGAAGGGTAAGGGGAATTAAACTCAAGGGAACTGTAAATCAAAGGTTGTATGGACAGGGCTTGTCCCTGTCCGAATAACGCATCGACAGGCTGTTACGAAACTAAAAATCAAGGATACTGGCATACCACATATGGTATCTGGCAAGGAAATGTGGACAACATATTGTGTTCCTCTCATACCAAATTTCTATTCCGTAACAGCCTGTCGAATCGAGTCATTTTTAATGTCAGAATGCTCAAAGATGGAATTAAACGGTTTGTTCTGTGATTTCTTTGTGCTCTTTGTGTTCTTCGTGGTAAGATCTGAGGTGAGTATTTACAGGCAAAGAAGATGGTTTTTACCACGAAGAGCACGAAGAACACGAAGGAGACAAAAAATGGAATTTGATGAGTTGTCGAATCGAGTCATTTTTAATGTCAGAATGCTCAAAGATGGAATTAAACGGTTTGTTCTGTGATTTCTTTGTGCTCTTTGTGTTCTTCGTGGTAAGATCTGAGGTGAGTATTTACAGGCAAAGAAGATGGTTTTTACCACGAAGAGCACGAAGAACACGAAGGAGACAAAAAATGGAATTTGATGAGTTGTCGAATCGAGTCATTTTTAATGTCAGAATGTTCAAAGATGGAATTAAACGGTTTGTTCTATAATTTCTTCGTGTTCTTCGTGTTCTTCGTGGTAAGATATGAGGTGAGTATTTACAGGCAAAAGAATCATTGCCCCTGTTCCCTTATTTTGCCCAGAATTAATCTCTATCTTTCCATCATGATCATGAACTATCTTTTGGACAATAGGTAAGCCAAGACCTGTACTAGTTGGTTTTGTGGAATAAAATAGATCAAATATCCGTGTTTTTTGTTTTTCCGAAATGCCTATGCCTGTATCTTGTACCTCAATACAAACAAAGTCCCCTTTTTCTGTTAGCGAAGTGGTTACTGTTAGTATTCCTCCTCTTAACATTGCTTGATTTGCGTTCAGGATGAGGTTTAAGATAACCTGTTTTATCTGATTAGCATCTATTAATATTTTTGGTAAATTGCCAGATAAATTTTTTATAATCTTAATATCATGGCTACGGCATTCCGCATCAACGAACCTTAATACATTGTCCAACAAGGAATTTAAGTTTTCTTCCCGTAGTGTTGGTTTGTTTTGTTGAACAAATCGGCTAAATTCTCGCAATATTCCATCGATTTGCGAAAGACCCACCTTTATTTGCAGCAAGTAATCCTGTAAATTCTCCCCTTCTGTTCCCTCTATTTCCTCTTCCAAAAGCTGAATATGGGCATAAACTGCATTTAATGGGTTACGGATTTCATGAATAATTCCCTTTGCCAATGTTTCAAGCTTATATTCACCAATCTTATTTCCTTCCAATCCTTTCTCCCTATCGTAGCACAGACATAACTACTCACCACAAAGGCACGAAGACACAAAAAGTTGATAAGTTGAATAGTTGATGGGTTGATAAGTGGATGAATTGATAGGAAATGTTTATGAATTATGAATCTGTGTTCCTTTAACCTATAAACTCATCAACCTATCAACCTATCAATTTATGTGTTCTCCGTGGTGAATTACTTTACCTGAGTAGTTACGCACAGACAAGAATGTCTGTGCTACCCTCCATAGAGATTCACCGCAACTGTCCTTAGCTGTTCAGCAGCCATCTCAGGTGGTGTAGGATTGATATAAAATCCTGTTCCCCATTCAAATCCGGCCAATTTGGTAAGTCTGGGCATTATCTCAACATGCCAATGATATTCGCTGGCAAGATATTTGTTAAAGGGTGAAGAGTGCAGAAAAAGATTATATGGGCAATCACCCAGAATCTTCTCCATACGCATAAAGGTCTCCTTTACCACCTTTGCCAACTCCATAGTTCCTTCTTCCGAGATATTTTCAAAGGAAGAGATATGTTCTACAGGCAATATCCATGTTTCAAAGGGCACCCTTGAGGCAAAGGGAGCAATAGCGATCATTGATGAATTATTAATGATCAATCGTTTCTTCAGCCGTCTTTCTTCACGAACAATATCACAAAATATACACCTTTCCTTGTAGTTATAATATTCCTTTGTTCCTTCAATCTCTTCCATAATAGACTTAGGCACTATAGGGGTAGCAAATAGTTGAGAATGCGGGTGTTTTAGCTGTCCACCAGCACCATAGCCATGATTGCAAACAATAATCACATGTCTAAACCTTTTGTCGTCTTTTAATGCCAGAAACCTCTGTTTATATGTCCAAAAAACATGGTAAATCTCCTCGATACTCATTGTGGCAAGGGTTTTGTCATGAGAAGAATTTTCAATAATTATCTCATGTGCCCCAAAGTTATCCATCTTATCATACATGCCCTCTCCAATCCTTTCTATATCTCCATGAAAATTCAGGATGGGATACTTATCCTCAACTACCCTTGTTATCCACCCATTCTGTTTCTTAAAATCCTTTATAATAAATAACTCTGTATCATCCCTTTCTGACTCATGACCCGGACAAAAAGGGCATAGTTTTTCCTCTTTCCAGTCTACACTAACAACAAAATCAGAGGGTCTTTTCGCCCTTTCCACAGAGACAATTACCCACCGTCCAATTATTGGATCCTTTCTTAATTCTGACATTTGCATGCTCCCTTAGTAAATTCCTTTATAGGCATCCAAACAATTCGATCATCTGAAAACTTTATTTTTATCTGTTCCTTGACAACATTTATCTCCATAATTGTTCCCTGCTGTTCTCCAATCTTTATTCTGGAACCCTCCCTTGGAACACATCGCTTAACAGCCGCATAATTTTTATGTTCATATCCAAGGCAACACATCAAACGGCTGCAAGCACCTGATATCTTGCTTGGGGTAAGGATAAGATTTTGTTCTTTTGCCATTTTTATCGTCACAGAGTTAAATTCCTTTAAGAATGTCCCACAACAGAGTTCTCTTCCACACCAGCTGAATCCGCCAAATACCTTTGCCTCATCCCTGACACCAATCTGATGCAATTCAATCCTTGCCTTAAAATGATGTGCCAGTTCCTTGACTAATTCCCGGAAATCAATCCTTCCCTCAGCTGTAAAATAAAAGATTATCTTTGTGCCGTCAAGTGTGTATCGAACAGCAACTAATTTCATATTCAGATATTTATCCGCAATCTTATTGGCACAGGTACGATATGCGGTAGACTCTTTTTTATTATTCTTTTCCGCAGTTTCCCTGTCCTCTTCTGTAGCTATCCTTATAACCTTTGAATATGGTGTGGTTTCATTCTCTATATTTGTTATATTTTGAACAACCGTACCCATATCAAGACAGCGTTCTGATTCAACAACACACACATCCCCTTTTTTTAGCCCTAGCCCATTAGCATCAAAAAAGTAAACAGTGCTATCCTTATTAAATTTAACTCCAACCCTTTCTATCATTTGTGCCTCCAACTCCTATTTTCTTACCTTATAACCCTCTGACCTTCCCCCTGCCCTTATGCTTAATAAATTAAAAAACATTACCTCTAACCCAAGCGAAAGGTTTATATTTCTTGCGAGTTTGTCCTTTGTTTTAATTACCTCAGTTATGGCTTGAATCTTTGCCTTAGAGGAAAAAAAGTTTGGAATCATCAAGATGATAATATCTAGAATAACCTCTATATCATCAGAATATGCCTTTGCCTCTTCAGCAAACTCGAAAACCTTTAACTCGTTTTTTCCTCCAAATATTTCATTAAGATATTCTTGCACCATGGCTATCTGTTTTTCCACCCCTTTTTCTTTATACTCTATAGCCTTACCCGGTCTACCAGCAGAAATACCTGTTAATAAAGATGCTTCCCTTTGATTTATACCCTTTTTCAGGAGAATTTTCTCTCCATCCTGCGGCAGAAGAAGATTAAACCGTATCAATTGACATCTGGAGACAATTGTTGAAAGCAAGGAGTCAATCGCATTGGTAGTTAAGATAAACAGTGTTTTTCCCGGGGGCTCTTCTAATATCTTCAAAAAAGCATTTGCAGCCTCAATATTCATTTTTTCTACATTTTTCAAGATATAAACCCTGTATTGAGCCTCAAATATACTCAAAGAGACATCCTTGTTTATCTCCCGTATCTGTCCAATCTTAATAAATTTACCATCAGCAACTATTGTCCTTATATCTGGATAATTATTTTCATTAATTCTGACACACACCCGACATATATCACACCCCTGATATGGACAGTTGAGGGTTTTAGCCACAACATTAGCTGTAGTTCCCTTTCCTACCCCATCTGGACCAAAAAAAAGATATGCAGATGGAATCCTTCCAGCCTGAATACTTTGCTTAAGAATTTCTACTGCATGAGTCTGTCCGATTATTGTATTCCATAACATCTTTTTTTCCTAAGTCTTTTGATAACTACTCAGCTTGCAAGCGAAAGCAATCGTCATTCCTGCCCCTGTTTCCACAAGGGTAAACTCCAGCAGGAAACTACAATCCAGAGGGAACAATAGTTACACTTTGATTATATTGTAGCATTGTAGCAGCTTTGAGGCTTGAAGTCAACAAAAAAGTTTTCAACTTAGCAACTCTCTGTGTCTTTGTAGTCAGCAATTCTCATTATGGCAGAAATTTGTAACTACTCAGGTAAAGGAATTTACCACGGAGAACACATAAGTTGATAGGTTGATAGGTTGATGAGTTTATAGGTTAAAGGAACACAGATTCATAATTCATAAACATTTTCTATCAATTCATCCACTTATCAACCCATCAACTATTCAACTTATCAACTTTTTGTGTCTTCGTGCCTTTGTGGTGAGTAGTTACAGAAATTTTGTAGCCCAAGATTCTATTTTGGCTTATCTGTAAGTATAAATTTCTCCTTGACATTCCCTGTTGAGAGTGTTACAATGTTATGCGGCAAATATTTACAATATCAGGAGGAACGATATGATACCCGAACCCATTATCTGGACAGGAGACTTTTTGAAATTAATGGATCAAACCAAATTGCCGGAGGAGCTTGTTTATCTTGACTGCAAAACCCCTCACGATGTAGCTGGAGCCATCAAAAGATTGAGCGTGCGAGGTGCTCCGGCAATTGGTGTAGCCGCTGCCTATGGAGTAACACTTGGGATGGATAATCTGGAGGAAACCATCGAACTTCTTGCCAGTACCAGACCAACTGCGGTAAATCTGTTCTGGGCATTGGAAAGGATGAAAAGATGTATCAGCCAACATCAAGGAATAAGTGGTGACCGGCTCAGGCAGATACTTATTCAAGAGGCCTGCCTTATTCATGAGGATGATAGGGAAAAATGCAGGAAAATTGGTGAGTTTGGGGCATCCCTTATCAAGGATGGTGATGGGATATTAACCCACTGTAATGCCGGGGTGCTGGCCACCGGTGGGATAGGAACCGCTCTTGGGGTAATATATACTGCTACCAATCAAGGAAAAAAAATCCGTGTTTATGCAGATGAAACCAGACCTTTGCTTCAAGGTGCCAGACTGACTGCATGGGAACTCCAGCAGGCAGGGGTAGATGTTACCCTTATCTGTGATAATATGGCTGGTGTAGTCATGCGGGAGAAAAAGATCAATCTGGTCATTGTTGGAGCAGATCGTATCTCGCGCAACGGGGATGTGGCTAATAAAATTGGAACATATAGTGTTGCTGTTCTGGCAGAAAAACATAACATCCCATTTTTCGTTGCTGCCCCAACCTCAACCATAGATATGTCCCTTAGCTGTGGTTCCATGATTCCCATTGAGCAAAGGCTGAAAGAAGAGATAAGTCATGGATTTGGAAAACAAACTGCCCCTGATGGTGTCAAGGTGTACAATCCTGCCTTTGATGTTACTTCACACGAATTGATTAAGGGGATAATTACAGAGGCAGGGATTGCTGAGGCACCGTATGAGGAGAGTTTCTTGCAAATGGTAGGGTAGCATGGGTTACCAGCCGAGTGAACCAAAATTGTAAGGAGTCAAGAAAAAATAAGTTGTCCACCAAGAGTCACTGAGTCGCTTGGCTGGCAAGGCGTGAGAAGCGAGCATACTACTGTATGTAAGCGACGAACAACGAAGCCAGCCAAGATGAATCGGTGGCACGACTGGACAAGTTATTTTTTCTTGACGACTTAAATAATCTCGTAAAAAACTTGTTGATAAATATAGAGAGTTAGGGTATAATATAGGGAACTACTTAGGGGCAAAGGCATAGAGAGGCAGAGAGGGGACAGAGGGACAGAGGCACAAAGCAGAAAAATGGTACATTGTTACTTCTATGGGAATCTACTTCTTTGTGCCTCTGTGCCTTTGCCCCTCTCTGTCCCTCTGTGTCCCTTTTTAATCCACATTTTTTAACAAAGGAGCAATAAAATGTTTGATTCACTATTGAAAAAACTATTTGGCACAAAGCATGACCGGGATGTAAAACGGCTAACCCCAATAGTAGAAACGATAAACAGTTTTGAGTCGCAAATGGTTGACTTGAGCGATGAAGGGCTTCGAGCAAAAACAGATGAGTTCAAAAAGCGATTTGCTGATGGAGAAACCCTTGAGGATATTCTGCCAGAGGCATTTGCTGTGGTCAGAGAGGCAGGGAAACGGGTCGTTAATATGCGGCACTTTGATGTTCAGTTGATGGGTGGAATAGTTTTGCATGAGGGCAATATCTCTGAGATGAAGACTGGTGAGGGTAAGACCTTAGTGGCTACCCTGCCTGCTTATCTCAATGCCCTTGCCGGCAAAGGGGTACACTTAGTTACAATAAACGATTATCTGGCAAAAAGGGATAGAAACTGGATGGGTCCTATCCATGAATTTCTTGGGCTTACGGTTGGTGCCATTCAACACGATATGACCCCGCCTCAACGCCAGCAAGCGTATGCCTGTGATATAACCTATGGCACAAACAATGAGTTTGGTTTTGATTATCTAAGGGATAATATGTCCCCGCATAAATTGATGAAGGTGCAAAGGGGGCATTATTTTGCCATTGTTGATGAGGTGGATTCCATACTTATTGATGAGGCAAGAACACCGCTTATTATCTCTGGACCAACTGAAGAATCTACAGATAAGTACTCTCGAGTGGATAAGATTATTCCTTTTTTGCATAAGGAAAAAGATTATCAGATAGAGGAAAAATTACGCAACATTGCCATGACCGAGGACGGGGTGAGGCAGGTTGAAAGGTTGTTGAAGATATCAAATCTTTATTCACCACAGAATATGGAGCTGGTACATCATATAAACCAGGCATTAAGGGCACATTTTATGTTTCATCGGGATGTAGATTATATGGTCAAGGATGGTCAGATAGTAATTGTTGATGAATTTACCGGTAGAATGATGGAGGGACGGCGATTCTCTGATGGGTTGCATCAAGCATTAGAGGCAAAGGAAGGGGTAAGGATTCGTCAGGAAAATCAAACCTTAGCCAGCGTTACCTTCCAGAATTATTTCAGAATGTATGATAAATTAGCTGGAATGACTGGTACGGCTGATACTGAGGCAGAGGAGTTTGATAAGATTTATCATTTAGAAGTAGTTGTTATGCCGCCAAACAAGGCTATGATTCGTAATGACAATCCTGATGTTATCTATAAAACCCAAAAGGAAAAATATAAGGCAATTATTCAGGAAATCTGTGAGTTGTATGAAAAGGGCAGACCATGCTTAGTTGGAACCATATCTGTGGAAAAATCAGAGAAACTCTCAAGTTTGCTCAAGGAAAAAGGCATTGCTCATCAGGTGTTAAATGCTAAATACCATGAGATGGAGGCACAAATAATTGCTGGAGCCGGACAACGCAAAGCAATAACCGTTGCTACCAATATGGCTGGCAGGGGAACAGATATTGTTTTGGGACCAGGTGTAGCTGATGCAGGAGGGCTTCATATTCTGGGGACAGAGCGGCATGAATCCAGACGCATTGACAATCAGTTGCGAGGAAGGGCAGGAAGACAGGGGGATAATGGTTCGTCTCGGTTTTATCTTTCCTTAGAGGATGATTTGATGCGAATCTTTGGCTCAGATAGAATATCAGGGCTTATGGAACGGCTTGGGCTGGAAGATGATCAAGTTATAGAGCATCCGTGGATTACAAAGGCAATTGAACGCGCCCAAAAACAGGTTGAGGCACATAACTTTGATGTTCGAAAAAGGTTGCTTGAATATGATGATATTATGAATCAACAAAGAACCATCATCTATGCTGAAAGGGATAGGATACTTGAGGAGGAGGATTTAACAATCCATGCTCAAGAAATAATGGAAGAGGTTCTGCAAATAATGATAGATGCCAGTGTTCCGGCAAAGAGCTATCCGGATGAATGGGATATTGATGGCTTAAAGGGTCAGATATTACAGGTCTTTGGTATTGCTTGTAAGCCCTTGGATGAATGCAAAAACATAGCAGATTTATCCGAGGAGTTATTGAGTGAGGCAAACGATGCCTTTCAAAAGAGAATAAACCTGCTGAGCAAAGAGAATATGAATCAATTTTGTCGTGAGATTATGCTGCATGTGCTTGATACCATGTGGAAAGAACACCTGCATAATATGGACTATCTGAAGGAAGGGATTCATTTAAGGGCATATGCACAAAAGGATCCATTAATAGAATATAAGTATGAGAGCTTTGGAATGTTTGAACATATGGTACAGAGGATGAAATCAGAGATGATGGAATATGTCTTTAAGGTACAATTAGTGGCAGCTAATCAACCAATTGTACGGCAAGAGCCTATTTCTTCTAATGAACAACAAGTTAAAAAAGATATTCACCAGTTGCAGTCAGTCTTATCCAAACAGGCAGCTAAAAAAGCAGCTGCTGTGGATGAAAAACATAAAATTGGCAGAAATGATCCCTGCCCTTGTGGAAGTGGGCAGAAGTATAAGAAGTGCCATGGGAAGTAGGGTCGCATTAATCTTATGATGTCGCAAATATGCTCAATGAGGGCATAATCGAGGGTCAAGGTTTTGTCTCACCTGAAATCTGCAAGGACTTGAAAAGAATAGAAAGGGAATGCGGGCATAGACTGGTATCTCTACCGCCAAGATGGATCGGTGACACGACTCCTGCAAGTTATACTCAAGTGGGGCATAAATTGCGTTTTTCGCTGGTCTTAATCAACGATAGCTGTGTTGTTCAGGTTCGCAATAGTACACTATTGCTCACCTTGTGCGCCATTGCTCTCCTTGATTAATCCTCACCCCGAGAAAAATCGCAATTTATGCCCCACTTGAGTATATTTTTTCTTGACGACTAAGTAAACAGTGAGGGTATTTTGTGAGTTCTTTGCGTCTTTGTGAGAAAGAGATTGTGTCCTTTATGAGAGAAACAATTATTGAAGCAAAAAAGGCATATCATCGTGGTGAGGTGCCTATTGGGGCAGTAATTACCCTTCAATCAGAAATTATTGCCAGGGCACACAATGAGGTGGAAATTCGCAGGGATCCAACAGCTCATGCTGAGATACTTGCCATACAAAGGGCTGCCCTGATTATGGGTAATCAGCGATTACTTGAGACAACCATGTTTGTAACTATTGAGCCTTGCGGCATGTGTGCTGGAGCAATGGTCTGGGCAAGGGTAAAACAATTAGTTTATGGGGCAGATGACCCCAAGGCTGGGGCATGTGGTTCAGTGGTTAATCTTGTAGAAAATCCATGCTTAAATCATCAAATTGAAGTAATCCGTGGGGTGTTAGAACAAGAGGCGAAAGAGCTTTTGCAGGCATTTTTCAGAGAACGCCGAGGGAAATAATAAACCAGCGGCATATTTATACGCATCCGGAGAGGTACCGAAGTGGTCGTAACGGGGTCGACTCGAAATCGATTTGAGGGCTAATCCCCTTCACGTGGGTTCGAATCCCACCCTCTCCGCCAGAATAATATCACTATTGTGAGTAGGCTAAACAATTTGATTGGTGTGCCCGAGAGGATTCGAACCTCCAACCTACTGATTCGTAGTCAGTTACTCTATCCAGTTGAGCTACGGGCACATTGTACTATAGAATATCAAATTTTTCCTTATATGTCAAGAAAAATCAGCACAGCTTCAGCAATTCTCATTATGGTAAAATGGATAAGGGGGAGATATGGAGATTAATCGGTAGGACAGGCATTCTTGCCTGTCATTTGCAACAGGACAGGCAGAAATGCCTGTCCTACCGACAATTCTGTTGATAATCGACACCATCTCCTCTATTCCCTTATTCCCCTTTGAACATAAGTTTTGCCATAATGAGAATTGCTGGCACAGCTTGTAATATTTGCGTTCAAACATTCTTCCGGGGAGGGGCAAGCCTTACCCCCTACAACTTCCTCCCTCTGTGGCTGAATAATTATACAAGGAGCTGCATTTATACCAAAATTGCACGATCTGTTTGAGCAGGTTGGTTGTGGTGGATTAATTACCATAGAAAAGGTACAAATTGGTAACTACTCACCACAAAGGCATGAAGACACAAAAAGTTGATAAGTTGAATAGTTGATGGGTTGATAAGTGGATGAATTGATAGGAAATGTTTATGAATTATGAATCTGTGTTCCTTTAACCTATAAACTCATCAACCTATCAACCTATCAACTTATGTGTTCTCCGTGGTGAATTACTTTACCTGAGTAGTTACACAAATTGTGAAATACACTCATGCTTGCTTGCAAACGAGTCATCTCAAGGAGTAGTCAATGATGAAAAAATTATATTTTCTTAGTACATTCATTGGCATATTGTTAATCGCAGGTTGTGCCAAAAAACCCCTGCCTGAAGAAAAAGAGCCTCCTGCGAAGCAGAAGGAAGAGGCTATTATATCGCCTCAGGATTGGATTTATTCTATTGCCATAAACCCTGCCAACTCAAAAATAGTCTATGCAGTTACCCCATCAGGAATATATGTTTCTGTTAATGGAGGGAAGTTCTGGTGTGAGGCAACAGAGGGTTTGACCAATCTGAATATTGCTGCCATAGTTATTCACCCTCAAAACCCTGATATTGTTTATGCCGGGGGTGATGGTGGTGTATTTAAGAGTATAGGCAGGGATACGGTCTGGAAAGAGAGTAATCATGGGCTTACTAATCCTTTGGTCAAGACATTGGCATTAGATCCAAATAATCCGGAAATTATATATGCCGGATGTATTGGCGATGGAGGGTTATTCAAAAGTTGTGATGGGGGAGAGTCGTGGTCAAGAATAGGAAAAAACCTGCCAATAAACCTTCAAATAACAGCTATAGCCATAACCAAAGATTCTCAAGTTTATATTGCTGGCTGGCAACAAGGGATGTTCAGGAGCAGTAATGGTGAAAAATGGGAAAGAATGAATAATGGACTAGAATCGTTGTTGGTCCGAAGCATTGCTATTAATCCCATACATCCTGAAATTATTTATGTCGGCACACAAGATGGGCTATTTGGAAGTACAGACAAGGGCGAAAAGTGGAAAAGATTAACCAAGCCACCTGCTTCACCCATGGTCTGGACAATAGCGATAAACCCATTAGCAACCAATATTGTCTATCTTGGAGCATGGTTAAGCGGTATTTCGTGTTCCTCTAATTTCGGAGAGGATTGGGAAAAAAGAAATCAGGGTTTATTAAATACCTGTGTCCACTGCCTTGTTATGGATCCTGCTAATCCAGATATATTGTATGCAGGCACAGAAGAGGGGGTTTTTAAAAGTCTTGATGCAGGATTAACATGGATAGCCTGTGGAAGTTTTGGAAAGATAGAACAATCAGAAACAGGGGGGAAATTTGTGGAGGAATAGAATCCTTTCAAGTCTCAAGTGTCGGATAAAGACGAGATATACTCAAGTGGGGCATAAATTGCGTTTTTCGCTGGTCTTAATCAACGATAGCTGTGTTGTTCAGGTTCGCAATAGTACACTATTGCTCACCTTGCGCGCCATTGCTCTCCTTAATTAATTCTCACCGAAAAAATCGCAATTTATGCCCCATTTGAGTATAGCCTCTGGTGTGTATCTCTATTTGATTATGAATGATCATGACCAAAAAGCCACGGGTAATTTTGGGATTATCAAATAATGGCATCCAGTTTCTTGACAATTGCCCCTTTTGGTGACATGCCAACCATTTCATCCACAACAACACCTTGTTTGAAAAACTTTATACAGGGAATGCCTGAGATTCGATAATATCTGGACATAGCTGGATTTTCATCTACATTGAGCTTACATAGCTTGACCTTATCCTTATATTCTTCAGTCAATTCATCTAATATCGGGGCAAGCATTCTACATGGACCACACCATGGTGCCCAAAAATCAACCAGAACAGGCTCGCTGGAATTAAGTACCTCCTGATCAAAGGTAGCATCAGTTAAATTAATCATTGTCTCTATCCTCCTTATATAATTTACGGTATAATTAATGTCTGCCCCACAAATATCACCTCTGATGGGGGTATATCTGCGTTAAATTTTTTAATCTCCTGAGCAGATTTATCATACATTGCAGATATGCTCCAGAGTGTTTCACCGTCTTTAACTACATGGTATTTATACCTACTGGGCGATCTCAGGGAGACTACTGAAGATGATATTCCCAGATATTTCAAGGTTGCCTCATAGATTGCTTTTGCCATTAATTCCTGAAATTCATCAGTAGCAAGAAGTTTCTCCTCTTTGGAATTAGAAATAAAGGCTGTTTCTACAAGAACAGAAGGAACATCAATGCTTTTTAAGACAGCAAACCCAGCCCGTTCAACCCCTATAAAAACGGTATGGCAATAAGAAACTATATTGTCCAATGTAAACTTGGCTAATCCAATGCTTTCATTAATTGTATAAGTTTGACTTAAATCCATAAGAATACCAGCAACTGTATCATTATCAACCCTTGCAATACCCCCAATTAAATCAGCCATATTTTCCCGATGAGCAAGTAATTGTGCTGCCTTATTGCTTGCCCCCTCTGTGGAAAGGACATAAACAGAAGAGCCGCGAGCACTCTCTTTATAGCTGGCATTAGCATGAATGCTGATAAACATATCACCTTCATATTGCTGACACAATTTAACCCTTTCTCCTAAGGGGATAAAATAATCCCCATCTCGGGTAAGAAATGCCCTTACATTCTGTTTTTGATTAAAGTAATCAGCAAGCTTTCGGGCTATACTTAAAACTACATCCTTTTCCTGTAACCCGCTTGGACCTATTGCCCCAGGGTCTTCACCCCCATGCCCAGCATCTATAACTACTATCTTTGCCCTTTGTTTTATCCGTTCAATCTCTTTCTTAGAGACAGGTAATGCCTTTTTTACATCAGGAATATTAATGTCAATCACCAATCGAACAGGTTTATCTTGATATTTTTTCAATTGAAACATATTAAACGAAGTTTTCTTTGTAAGCCCAATCTTTATGCAGGATGTATTTTCATTTGTCAGAGATGCTGCCTTCTCCTGTGATACAGAAATCTGCCGTATGGTAGTATTGTTTACCAATAACTCCTGCTTATTGCTTTGGGTGTTTTCTATGGTAATAATTATCTCGGGTGGGGCAGCAGACTCTTTTACCTGATAAGATACCTCTCCTGTTAGATCAATCACTACCCTGATATTGGTTGGAGATGTCCAATATCTGACATTGGTCACGGTTGTTTGCTGGGCATAACCTGAAAAGGCAAACAGGGAGATAATAATTGTCAGGATAATTCGCATTATTCAAAACCTCATTATATGGATAAGTATATTTAAGTATATCATAAAAAATATATTTGTCAACCAAAAAATCAAGGCAAACATATCCCTTTCACTTTCTACTCCCATTCAATCGTCCCTGGCGGTTTTGATGTAATATCATACACTACCCTGTTTATCTTTGGAACCTCATTAACAATACGATTGGCAATGGTACTCAGGAGGTCATGAGGTAATGGTGCCCAATCAGCGGTCATGGCATCCTGACTGATTACTGCTCGAAGGGCAACAACATTTTCATAAGTTCGCCTATCACCCATCACACCCACTGTTTTTATCGGCAAAAAGACCCCAAATGCCTGCCAGATGTCCCGATAAAGTCCGGCTTGTTTTATCTCATTCATAATAATGGCATCCGCATCTCTCAGGGTATCAAGGTTTTCCTTATCAACTGACCCAATGATCCGTACCGCAAGTCCCGGTCCAGGGAATGGGTGTTGCCAGATAATCTCATCCGGCATACCCAGTTCTTTGGCTATTACCCGCACCTCATCCTTAAATAATTCCCGAAATGGTTCAATGAGTTTGAGTTTCATTCTTTTAGGCAGCCCGCCTACATTATGATGGGTTTTAATTATAGCTGAGGGTCCCTTGGTAGATACACTTTCAATCACATCAGGATACAGTGTGCCTTGAGCAAGAAAGATAGCACCTTCAATTCTTTTTGCCTCTTCCTCAAATATCTTGATAAATTCCCTGCCAATTATTTTTCGTTTCTTTTCTGGCGAGGCAACACCCTTTAGTTTATTCAAAAACCTATCCTCTGCATCAACGGAATCCATATTAATATGATAGTCGTCCCGAAATGTTTTAATAACCTGTTTTGCCTCACCCTTACGAAGCAATCCATTGTCAACAAAGATACAGGTAAGCTGATCACCAATAGCCTCACGGATCAGTACCGCTACGGTAGATGAATCAACACCGCCACTCAAGGCACAGATAACCTTTTCCTTACCCACTCTTACCCGAATTTCCTCTATGGAGTTTTTGATAAAGGAGGACATTGTCCATGAGCCGCTGCATTTGCAGACATTAAACAAGAAGTTTTTTAATATATCCATGCCATGCTCAGTATGTGCTACCTCTGGATGGAATTGCACGCCATAGATATTTCCATTTCCCTTAATAGCAGTATACGGAGCATTTGTTGTTTTTCCAAGCATCTTAAATCCAGTGGGCAACCTCATCACCTGATCCCCATGACTCATCCAGACCGTTAAACTTGACGGAATTCCAGAAAAAAGCTCATCAGTCTCTGGAACGATCATCTCTGCCCGACCATACTCCCCTTTGTTTGCCTGTATAATCTCACCACCGAGTGTTTGTACCATCCATTGCAATCCATAACATATCCCTAATATTGGCATTCCATATTGAAATATCTCAGGATTACCGCAAGGTGCATATTCATCATAAACACTGGCAGGGCCACCAGAAAGGATGATTCCTTTTACATTTTCAAGATTGGTTATCTTGCTATCAAAAGGCACTACCTCACAATAAACCTGCATCTCCCGTATCCTGCGGGCAATTAGCTGTGTGTATTGTGAGCCAAAATCTAAGACAATAATCATTTCATTATGTTTCAAGATATTACCTCCATCGTATTCAACGGTACAAGGCTATAATAACATAAATTCAGGTCATTGTCAAGGATTTTGGATGAATTTTGAGGAATTCTCATTATGAACCGCAAAGACGCAAGAGAGGGTTAGGAGGTTGTCTCTTCTCCCTTTCCCCTTTTTTACACAATTTCTGCCATAATGAGAATTGCTGCTTTTTCTGAAAATTTCACTTGACCTTAACCATTGTCCTATGCTATAATGTAACTATTCAGATAGAGAAATTCACCGCAGAGAGGCATTATGAATAAAAAAGACATACCAACCCATGAACGGCTCATCCTTGCCTTAGATGTAGAAAATGTTGAAAAAGCTAAACAGATAGTAACAGATCTTGGCTCAACGGTCAATTTTTATAAACTTGGGTTGCAACTATTTATGGCAGGAGGATACTTTGAGCTTGTCGAGTGGCTGCAAGAACGCAAGAAAAATATTTTTGTTGATCTAAAATTTTTTGATGTCCCACAAACAGTAAAATCTGCTGTGGCAGGGCTAAGGCATAGAGCCGTACAGTTTGTTAGTGTGCATGGGAACGATGCAATTTTAGAGGCAGCGGTTGAAAATAAAGGCTCTCTTAAAATATTGGCAGTAACAGTATTAACAAGCCTTGATAGAAAAGATCTGGATGATTTGGGGTTTAAGTGTGATGTTAAGGAATTAGTTCTTTCCAGAGCCAGGCGTGCCTTGCAAATAGGTTGTGATGGGGTTATTTCATCTGGATTAGAAGCTCCTCAGTTAAGAAGTGAGTTGGGCAATAATTTTTTAGTAGTAACCCCCGGTATTCGTCCAGTTGAAAATAAAGATGATCAAAAAAGAATCGTAGATGTGAAAACAGCCTTTGGAAACGGTGCTGACTATATTGTAGTAGGCCGTCCTATCTTGCAAGATAAAAATCCTGCCCAAAAAGCAGAAATATTCCAAAAAGAAATTTCTTCAATATTTTCAGTGAGCGGTCAAAAAACAATATGTGGCTAAAGGTAACTACTCACCACAAAGGCATGAAGATACAAAAAGTTGATAAGTTGAATAGTTGATGGGTTGATGGGTTGGAAAGGGAAGGGTTTGTAGGTTTATGAATCTGTATTCCTTTAACCTATAAACCTATAAACCCATCAACTCATCAACCAACCTATCAACCTATCAATTTATGTGTTCTCCGTGGTGAATTGCTTTACCTGAGTAGTTACGGCTAAAGATTTTTCTTGACTCCCTACTCCCCTTCCCTCGGTATCTTCATCTTCCCTCCAATAAGACTAAGATTGGCTATTCTTGCAACAAAATCCTGCCCTTGTCCATATATTTTTATCTCTTTAAGTATCTTTGGTTTTGGTTCTAATTTCAGTAAATTTCCAGAAAGATAGATGTACCATTTATCCTTAGGAACCCTTTCCCCAATCTTTGGATAGTTAATATTCCCTGCGTAAAGAAATCCTTGCCTCCATGTATAAAATATCCCGGCACGGTCTTCATAGGATATTTCAATACATAATGGATACTCGCCACCATCCGTGCCATCGTTTTCAAGGGATGAGGAAACAACCTTTATGTCCATTACCACGGCTAATAATGTATAATCATCTACCTTTTTGTTTATTTTTTGTTTTAACCCCAAAAATCCTTTTTGTCCATTAGATTCCTTTCTGTTTATTTCCAACACAAAAGGGTAATCGGAACTATCATTAACAACCTCTATTTTTGTTATAGCCACACCCTCCTTTGTTTCTTCCCATGAATTTAATCCATTGGTAAAATCACCATTTTTAATTAATGTCTCTGGTGTTTTTTCTGCTGGAGTGGGTTGTGGTGTTTCTTGGGTGGGTGTTTCAGCCACAATGGTTGCGGGCTTTTCCTCAACCACGGGTGCAGTTACTGTTGTGGCTGTTGTTGTTTCGATCAACTGTCCACTGTCCACTGGGGGTTTCATCGTAGCCGTTGCTTCATTTGTCAACTGCTGACTGCTGACTGCTGATTGCTGACTAACCGCTGTTGGCTTTTCAACTGCAATTGCTGTGGACTTTTCCTCAACCACGGATGTAATCACTGTTGTAGCCGTCATTGCCTTTTCGATCAACTGTCCACTGTCCGTCGCAGGTTTTGTCGTAATCGTTGCTTTCTCCGAACGGACAGTCGCAAGGGCTGTCTCTACTTCTTCAGAAATCACAATATCCTGTGCCTTTTCTGACACAAGCATAAGATTAGCAACCCGTCCATGGAACCCCCAGCCTTCACCATACACCTTCACGCAGGTAATAACCGCTGGCCTTGGTTTTAGCATCGCCAAGTTGGGTGATTTGTACGCAAACCATGTATTCCCAGCAATTATTTCCCCAATCTCACGATAGTTCAGCCTCTTGCCTGCAAGGAAACCATGCCTCCATGAATGGGTGTTTCCTATCTTATCGGAATATTCCAGTTCTATTGTTATTGGATATACCCCACCCTTTGTGCCATCGCTGTCAAGTGTAGAAGAAAGTATCTTGATATTAGCAGATACTGTAATCAATTTATTATCCGCCACAGGAAGATTTACATCCTGAAAAACACCTATTCTGCCCTTTGTTTTTCCCCCATTAGTACGACTAATTTCCAGAACAGAAGGATACTCTGTGCTTTCTTTCACAATCTTCAGGCTTAATTCACCCTCTCCACTTTTTACGGGTTGCCAATATTTTAATCCTGTAGAAAAACTGCTGTTTTTAATCACACCACTTGATGGTGTTCCTGTCTCAGGCAAGGCAACTTGCTCAAGGATTTCCTTCATCTCTTCCGGGGTTATTTGTCCGGTAGTAACAGGTTCGGATAGTTTTGCGGGTTTTTCAACTACAGTCGTGACCATTGCTTTCTCAGGAATAACTGCCGCAGGCTTTGTCGTAATCGTTGCCTTCTCCGTCAACTGTGGACTGACCATTGCCACCACTTCCTCAGGAATCACAATATCCGTTGCCTTTTCTGACACAAGCATAAGATTAGTAACCCGTCCATGGAACCCCCAGCCCTCACCATACACCTTCACGC
>Ga0210044_10003090_pt1 | contig 24009 bp, 20 predicted proteins | sample CryGey13umfilter_2_FD_183959 | JGI IMG/M metagenome (GOLD analysis project Ga0210044, IMG submission 183959) | Groundwater microbial communities from aquifer in Utah, USA - Crystal Geyser 4/9/14 3 um filter (SPAdes) (version 2) | ecosystem: Environmental > Aquatic > Deep subsurface >... | reverse complement strand
ACCTTTTCAACGAAGCAAATGCCGCCTTTAGGCGGCTCCTGAACGCCGCGAAGCGGCCCCCTAGCCGCCTTGGGCGGCTCCCATAGCGGAACCCCCCGGCTTTGCCGGGGGTAGCGCAGCGCTTAGTCTAGTGTAACGCTTCACATGTGTCCGTGCTTATGAGCGTGGCCTTTCAGGGAAGCAGGGCTCTGCCCTGACCCGCCGGGGGACTTTGTCCCCCGGACCCCCAATGACTTTCTTTTTTCTGTAATCAACAACATGCCGGTATTTTTGAAGAATTCCTGAGGATTGGGGGGCGCTCCTTGCAGTCAATAAACATGGAGAGTCATGACGGTTTACACTAGCAAAGACAGGTGTGCTTTCTCTGCGGCCAACCACAAGGGGTTGAGAAGCCTCCGATGGCCAGTCACCTTCTCCGTGAGTCCAACCCCTTGGTTGACTGGAAAAGAGAAGAAAGCAAAAGGGGGTCCGGGGGACAAAGTTCCCCGGCGGGTCAGGGCAGAGCCCTGCCTCCCCAAAAGAGCCACACCCAAGTGGGAGAGGGGGTCGGGGGGTGAGGGACTGGCGACAGGCGGACTCCGCCCGGCGTTGCCAGCCCTGAGCACGATCACGCGTCCTCGGCGACCAAGAACACAAGCCGAATTGCCGGGTGGCGTGCGCCCTGCCCGAAACTACTTCTCCCGGACGAGGTTGAGCTCCAGGCTGACCGACTGCTCCCCCTCCCCCACCTCCACCTCGAACGACTTCGACTGGCTGGTCGCGTCGGTCCGGGTCACGCGCACCTCGACCTCGTAATGTCCTTTGGTGAGCGAGAGCACTTGGTGATGGAAGCGATCGGGGTCCTTGGGGTCCACCGAGAGCACCGCCTCGGCGGTCTTCTCGTTGTCGCCTTCCCACTTCACCACCACAGAGTTGACATCGGTGCGGTCCCCGGAGAGCACGTACTCGACCATGACCTCGGCCTTGCCGAAGCGGGACTGCAGGAAGAACACCAGCCCGACGACCAGAATGATGAAGAGGGGGATGAACACTCTACGCGAGCGACGAGTCTGTGCGGTCACGGTTGGGAACCTCGAAATGGCCTTGGGATGCGAGACGTCTTGGGCGCTACTGCTCGAGGGCGAGTGGCAGCCGGATGGGAGTGCGATTATCGAACCCCCAACGTCTCCAGGGGACGAAGCCCGGACCGGACACGAAACGGTAGGTTGTCACTTGGCTCAGGCGGCCGTGCTCAATGTCGTAGGTATTGAACTTCCCATCGCGGTTCGGGTCCTTGTGGGCTCGGGCGATGGTCGTGGAGCCGGCCTCACAGACCACCATGACCCCGCTGCCATTGGACGAGCGAGGATGAGTGCGGGTGCTGTAGTAATGGTTGTGGCCGTGGATGACGAGATCCGCCTTGCCCTCGAGCAACACCTCGAGGACCTCCTTTCGGTCCGACAGGCCCCGCGGAAACTCCCTTTTTTTATTGGCCGGCTTGAACATATGGTGGTGCATCATGACCACGGAGTAGCGGGCTTCGACGTCGGGATGTTTCAGCACGTGCTGCAGCGCCTCGAGCTGCTTGTGTCCCACCCGCCCGCCTGAGACCGCGATCGGTTGGGCGACCGCCGTGTTGAGCCCGATCAGCGCCACGTCTCCCAAGAGCTTGACGTAGGGCCATCCATGCACCGACGGCAGCTGCGGAAGGTCGGTCTGGATGAGGGCCTCGAACGCCACGTCGAAACGCCGTGTCAGCACTGAGCCCAAGGTGTAGCGGTCGTGGTTGCCCGCGACCACGCTGAGCTTGTGCGCGGCGATGGGTCCCGCCAGCAGCTCTTTGACCCGGCGAAACTCGGACTCCAGGGCCAAGTTGCTCACATCCCCTGTCACAGCGATGTGGTCACACCCCAAAGCCTCGATCTTCGCCAGCGCCAGATCGAGCAGCTCTGGCCGATGAATCTTGGAGCGACCAAGCAGGAGGTTCAAACCGCCCGTCACTCGCTTGTTGAGGAATCTCCAGGGTTTGATCCCTTTCAAGTCGAGCACGTGCAGATCACTGATGTGGGCCAGGCGCATGCAGTCCTATGTTGGGTTCGAGGCCTCTGAGCAGACCAGATCCGCCCAGAACGCACTCAGGGCAAATTGAAATCGAGGGTGTAGCTGTTGGTCGTCGCCTGCGTGAACCCCTTCACCTGAAGGGTGAGAGCCCCAGTCGCCGCGGGGGTCACGACGACCTGCTCGTTGTCCGTCAACGACTGGCCCTGGCCGATGCGGACCAAGGCGGAGTCGTAGACGTAGAGGTCCAAATCGCCGGAGGCGTGCGTGAAGCTCAGGTCCAGGGTCACCTGTTGTCCGGCGGAGACCGTCAGAACGAACCAGTCCTGATCGCCGGGGCAGATGCTGCCTGCTGCGGGTGCGGCCGCCGCCAAGTCCGTGGCGCGGGAGGCTTGGTTGTTGTCCGTCGGCCCTTCGTGCACGTCGGCGAGGCAGACGAAGGCGACGTCGAGCGTCCCAAAGGCGAGGTTGTTGAACTCGTTGAGCTCGAGCGCCGCGTCCCCGCTGTCGACCAGCAGAGCCAACGTGTAGCGCCCGCCGGGGGTCCCCACCGGGATGTCGACCTTGCCGTTGAGCGAAACGACCCCTTGTGACGCCAACGGGCCGAGGCCCGCGACCGTCGTCAAGACGGTGTCCGAGCCATCGATGAGCGTGTCCGCCGAGAGCACCAGCTGAGCGGCGAAGCTGGGGCTGGTCTGGGTACCCGCGTTGGTAATGTCCGCTGCGTACTGGACCGGGTCGCCTGCGTTGAGAGTGGAGGGCGCGAGCAGAAAATCCGTCGCCAAGAGGTCCACTCCGTTGAGCCCCGTCACCGCCAGCGTGTAGGTCTCCTCGCGCGAGGCTCCAGCGCCGGTGAACACCTTGATAAAATAAGGCCCCGTCGAGGGCGCCGTGAACGCCAGACTCTCGCTCGCCGGGTCAAAAATCGTCTGCATGAAATTGTGGTCCGAGTCGTAGAGGCTCGCCCGCATGTGCGTGCTCGACGTCACCAACGACACCGAGATGGCCGTGCCTGCGGTCAGCGTGACCTGAAACACGTCGCTGTCGTTCTGCGGACAGATGGCCAGGGTCTGCGCCGTGTTTACCGCATCCAGCAACGACGTCGCCTGGGCGAAGCTGTCGTTGGGCTCGAAGACCGAGTTGCAGAGCAAACCTGGGTCTGCAGGGGTCATGGTGATCGTCAGGTCGTAGACACTGGAGTCGGCGTTGAACTGACTGGGATGCTCGATGACCTCCAAGTAGAGGTCTTGATCGCCGATGACGACTGGCAGGAAAACCTCTTCTACATCGGCCGTCGTCCGAGACGCCGAGAGCTCGAAGCCCGTCGCGTTGCGCAGGACGATGTCGATGTCTCCGGCGGCGGCGTCAGCAGCCACCTGGAAGCGCAGTTGGCTCCCCGAGGTCGCCGCCACCCGATAGAAGTCCGGGTTGCTCTTGCACACCACCAGACCTTGGGTGTTCGGAACCACCGCCGGGTCCACGGGCTGCGGGACCACCATCACCGCAGTTGCCAGCGAATCGTTGGGCTCCAAGAGGTCGTAGCAGCTCGTGTCAACCGAGATAGGGTTCGAGCTGCTGCCGTTGTTCGTCTCGTTGAGCTCGGTGACCGTCCCCTCGCTGTCGGCCAACAAAGAGATGTGCCAGAGCCCACTGGGCGTCTCGCCGGGGATGACGAGCGAGCGCGTCTGCGGCAATCGCTGTTTGGCGCCTGCCGAGTTGATGGTGATTTGGTCCAAGAGAGTGTCGGTCAGCGGCTCGAGCACGCCGTTCTGGTCCAGGACGATGGAGACGCGGAACGGCGTGTTGACCGCCTGGTCGCCCAAGTTCACCACTACGAAAGAGACGTTGAAGGGGGTGTTCAGCGCTGGCGCCGACGTCGACAGAGAGACGCTCACCGCGGCCAAGTCCGCGCCGCCGACCACTGGTGCGCTGACCTGCACGTCCAGCTCGTAGGTGTTGATGGCGCCGGCGTCCCCCGGCACCACCTGCAACAAATAGTCGCCGGCAAAGGGGGCGAGGAAGGTGTCCACCGCTTCACGGGGCGAGGCGCCCGCGGACTCGTCCAGCAACTGCCCCGAAGGATCGAAGAGCAAGAGGTTGAGATCCCCGACGTCCGGCTCTTGGTTCAACGCGATCACCAGCGACTCGCTCGCCGCCAACCCGATGCTGAACCAGTCGCTGTCCCCACTGCACAACGAGAAACCAGGGTTGGCGCCCTGCAAAAGCGGGAAAGGAACCGTCGAGAAGTCGTTGGGCTCGCCGAAGTCGGCCTCGCACGCGCAGGTCGGACCGTCGATCCGCAACCCCCCCGAGAGCACCGCCACGTTGTTGGCCTCGGAGGTTTCTGCCAACACGTCTCGCACATCGACCTGGACCAGCACCTCGTAGTTCGGGGTCCACGGCGTACAGTTCCCAGGAAAGACGACCTCGAAGGAAGGACAATCGTCGGGCGAGACTCCGGGCAAGACCCCTTCGAAAACGCTCACGTCTCGTACGTCCGGCAGCCCGTCGTCCGACAACAAAACCCTCACCAAATTTGGGCTTGCGCCCGTCGACCCGGTGTTGCAGATCTCGAAGCTCAGCGTCAGCTCGGTGCCGTCGTCGATGGGGCTCGTCGGGCTGAGCGCCAGATTGCCCGGCACCAAATCCACCTCGGCCGTCAGCGCGACCCGAACGGGAGCAGAATAGCGCTGGACGTTGTTGTCTTCGTCGTACTCGACGACCACACCCGACGCATCACAGAAGACGAACGCCCAGTAATCGCCTGCGTTGTAGAACGGGGGGATGCGGACCAACCCATCGAGTTGCTGGGTCGAGTCGGCGCCGAGATCGAAGACATTGAGGCTCGAGAGCGTCAGGTCATCGTCGAGGTCCAAGACCTGGTCGTCCGAGAAATAGATGGAGCAGATGAACGACCCTGTCGCTTGGCTGCCCTGGTTCATCAGCTGGACCGACGCCTGGAAGCTGCCGCCGAGATAGGTGCTGTCTGGGGCGACTTGGAAATCCAGGACCACGATGTCGGCATCGATGATCGGTTCGTCGGTGACCGAGACTGGGTTCGCACTTTTTGCGAGGTTGTTGCCCTCGTTCATCTCGACGAGCTGGTCTTGCGGATCGACCACAACGAAGAAGTGGTAATCGCCGGCGGCGCTGATACTCGGCACGATCGGCACCAAGACGTCATCGACCCGCAGCTCGGCCTGGGAGAGCACGCCGGACAAAGACGCCTCCAAGACCAGCTGGTCGGTCTGTGGCGCGAAGAAGTCGTCCTCGGAGAGGTAGACCGCATAGTCGAAGAGCAACGCCGGCCGAAGGCCGAGATTCTCGACGACGAAGCTCACCGTCACCGAGGTCAACACTCGCGTGCGTTTCGGCGTGACCGTGACGTTCGACACCGACAGGTCCGGGCCGTCCGTGCGGGGGTTCGAGACCTCGATGGCGGGCGACGACACCATCAAGTTGTTGTCCTCGTCGACCTCCCCGAACACTTGGTCGGCATCGACCAAGACGCCCAAATAGTAAGTGCCCGACGCGACGGTGTTCGGAATCAACAGCGGCAAATCTCGGTCGATTACAGCCCCCGGCCCACCGCCTCCCGGCAGACCTTCGTGGGCCTCGCGCGAGAGGATCTTGAACCGGTCGAGGTCTTTGGCCTCGGGAGCCACATCCGTGGTCAGAAAAACAATCGAGGTGAAGGGGGTTTCGATGGCGACCCCCTCGTTGCGCAGCGAGTAGAGCACCTGCAGCTCTTGACCCGCCTGGATTTGCAGCGGCCGCGCCTCCACGCCGCTGACCGACAGCTCGACCGCCTCGAGCACCTCGAGCTCGCGGCTGTCCGAGCCACTCTGCCCATTCTTGAGGTTCTTCACGGTCACTGACGCGGTGTAGCTCCCCGCGGTCTCGAAGGTGTGCACGGGCGCGGTCTGGTTCTTGAGCGTCGCACCGTCGCCGAAGTCCCAGAGCACCTCGAAGTCCTCATCCGTGAAGTCGCCGCGCGGAAAGTCCACTTGCAGAGTGACGTCGAGCGGAGCGTGCCCAATGGCGGGCTCGGCGGACACGATAAAGACCGTGATTGCACCCTCTCCACTAGGAGGATCGTCTGAGCAACCTAAGGCGAGGAGCGAGAGGAGCAACCCGATGATGGTCCCGAGTAGCGCGCGAATTCGAATCGTTGTGGACATCAATGGCATGAAACTCTACCGCCGGTTCTTGTGCTGACCATCACTTTGAACGTCGAAGTCCATAGTGATGGGGCGCGCTGCGCGATCTCGCTAGTGACAACTGCTGCCGTTTCGCGTGGGGAGCCGAGCGTCGCCTCGTCAAACGTCGAGGATTTCCGCTCGCCAGGCTGAGTGTAGGCAAATCGGTGTCGGCAAAAAAGCATGCTTGGCCGATGCCATGCTTTTTTGCAACACGCCGGACCACCGCTGTACGTGCTCACTGAGCCACCGCCTCGAATCTCGTGCAGCGACCACGACGCCGAGAATGCCCGTTCTACGTTGGCGTACACATCCCCGGCTCTGATTTCTTGTCGAGACCGCTTCGACGCGACGCGTTGCCCCCAACACGCGGGGGAGGGCGCGCGGGCTGTGTCCTCGAGCGGGTTTGCTTCACATCGCGGGGCCCAAGCGGCTAGGAGCTAGTGTAACGCTTCACATGTGTCCGTGCTTATGAGCGTGGCCTTTCAGGGAAGCAGGGCTCTGCCCTGACCCGCCGGGGGACTTTGTCCCCCGGACCCCCAATGACTTTCTTTTTTCTGTAATCAACAACATGCCGGTATTTTTGAAGAATTCCTGAGGATTGGGGGGCGCTCCTTGCAGTCAATAAACATGGAGAGTCATGACGGTTTACACTAGCGCGTCTCCAGCGTCGCCGCCAGGTGTCTCAGCTCTCGCTCGGAGAGGTCGCTCGCCAGAGAGTAGGCGATGTCTCCACGTTGGAAGATGGCGACATGGTAACCCGACTTGGCGCGGACCTCGACGAATCCTGGCGAGGGCATCATCGAGTGGCCTGGAGGCAAGACGCCCACCCGCGGGAACATCAACAATGTCAGTTTTCTGTGGTTGACCTGCAGGGTGACCAGGGCGGCCTTATGGTCGCCGACCTTCGCCAGTCTCCCCCCGAGGAGATCCACTTTTTTTTCGTCGAAGCGAGGGATCGAGACGGGGAAATCGACTTTGCCTTCGAACCAGTGGACGACGTCCTCACGCCGTGGCCCCGTCACTTCGACCGGGAGCCGTCGCCGATGCCAATCCAAGGTCTCCTCGACGACCGCTTCGGTCTGCGTAGCGTTTGCTTTGGCGAGGGCCGCGCCAAGGTCACCGATGATGCGAGAGCCGTCCGCGTCCGTCTTGGGCAGGGTTCCCGCGAGGGTGAGTCCGACCAGCACCAGGCCAACGGCACCCACCGATACCGAACGCCAACCGCTCCAATGTCGCCAACGGGCTCCCGTCGTCCCCCGATGCTGATCCACGCCGTTGAGGCCCTCGAGAATGCACGCCTTGAGGTGGGTCGGCGCCGACGCGACCGTGCATTCCTTCAAACTCTGGCGAAGGCGTCGCTCAATCTCCACGCTCTTTTGGCAGGTCTCACAGGCTGAGAGGTGCGCGTCGAACTCGGCTTGCTCGCGCGGTTCGAACTCGCCATCCAAATACGTGTCGAGAAATCTTTGGAGGTCAGAACACTTCATTCGAACTCACCCCGGCGTACTGTCCGCAATACTGTGCTCTGGAGGAACGATTCACACCACGATCCCAACTCAGGTTGTCGCGCGCAACTTGTCGGGTCTGCGCGACGTTTCACCCAGCCTGCGAGTTGTCGAACTCGAATCATCACCACAGATTCCTTTCGAGTGTATCGTCCCGCTTGCCGCGAACGCCGAACCATTTCCTTGCCGACGCTCGCTACGCCTCCCGGAATCCGCGAGGCCGGCCGCCGAGAAAGAACACTTCATCGTGTAAACTATCGCCAATCCGAGTCAATCGCTCGACCCAAACTGCCCGTGCTCGCTTCGGCCGTCCCTGCGCAGCTCACCTGCTTGGCAGGCTGCGTTCGTCAAAAGCTCTCGGGTCGACCGTCAGAGCGTCTCGAGGCTTCGATGTGTGGCCGTCCGCTGGACCACTCAGCACTATCTCAGCAGAGACACTTCCGACAACCACACCGGCTTCGATAACATTTCTTGAGCTTCATCAAAGAAACGTATCGCTGGTCTGAGAGGCCGCCCCTGCACGAGCTGAGGAGACCCTGCGGAATTGTCTCCAGGTCGACTCGACTCAACGCAAAAAGCCGCTGTGGGCGAGCAGGGCTCGTCCGCAGCGGCTTCTAACTGCGAGCAGTTGGTCGACCGTTAGGTTCCGAACACGTCTTCGTCTCGACGTTTGCGGCGATAGTCAGCCAGAGAGAGGATCTCGTCTTCGGTGTCCCGCGGATCGAGGCTGAGGTAGCCCTGCTCGAGTGCATACTCCACGAGCTGTTTTTGCAGCAGGCGTCGACCGCGGTAGAGGCGGCTCATGACGGTGCCGATGGGGCAGTCCATGATGTCCGCGATCTCTTTGTAGGAGAAGTCCTGCAGGTCAGCGAGCAAGACGACCATGCGGAAGTCCGCGGGGATTTGCTCCAGGGCGTCCCTAACTTCGTCACCGAAGACGGTGTGGAAGAGCTCGGTTTCGGAGTCGAAATTTCGGTCGAGGGGTTTCTGCGGAGGCGCAGCGAAGCGTTCGTAGAGCGGTCGTTCCTCGTCCTCCACCAGGAAGGTGCGTTCCTTCTGCTTCTTTCGATAGCGATTGATGAAGGTGTTCGTGAGGATCTTGAACAGCCACGCTTTGCAGTTGGTGCCCTGCTGGTATTTGTCGAAGTGACGATAGGCTTTCAGGTAGGTGTCCTGGACGAGATCTTCGGCGTCGCGGTCGTTTTTGATCAGCCGCAGGGCGACACCGTAGAGCGCATCGAGGTGCTGCAGAGCTTCCTTCTTGAAGGCGGCTTTCTTCAGCTTTTCTTTTGAGTTGAACATCTCTTCCTCTTTGGCCCAGCCACCCCTGTTGGGCGGCGTCCGCTTTCTAACTGCTCAGAGCCTGTCGCAACTGTTGTGCCACCTTCGTGTCACGCGCATCTTTCCAAACTGCGACCGATGTTTGGGAATATTTCTAATCTCAGCATCGGCGAGTCGGGGTCAACGCTCGAATCGAAATCCCCGAGGGTACGTTGCGTGGCGCCGCAAGGCCTGAGTGAAATGTGCGCCTGGGAACCGAACAAGCGACTCTGCCGCCACCGAGATTAGGAACGGCGTCACGAGCGCGAGCTTTTAGGGCGAGGTCGACCGACCGCCCATCGAGGGCCGGCTATGAGCGGTCAAGGGTCCTACAGTAGTGGGGGGACGGGGGGGCTCGAGCCTGAGGATGGAGGCCAGGGCCTCGGCGCAAGGGCGAATATGTGAGGAGACTAGTGAAGATTATCCAGCTACGCGCGCAACGTACAGCAAGAGAGCGGTGCGCGGCCGGAAGGACTTGCCAGCCTGAACCGGTTGCGCGGTGAAATCACGAGCGAAGCATGACTTCGCTGTCGTGTTTCGCGCCTCAAAGCAAAAATAATTTGCGGCGAGCTGCGCAAGATGGGGCGACTCGAGCCGCACCGAGAATCGTCGCGGTGTTGCTATCCCTACCCCAACGGCTCCTGGGCGGCGGATTCAGGGCTGCCAGGCCTCCGTTTGGAATCCCGCTCAATCACTTGACAATCCCGGCACTATGCGGTGTTCTCGCAGAACTAAGAGATGCCTCGGTTCAGACTGGGTACGAGGGCTCGACTGGCGTACATATGATTCTCTACGAGGACGAACACCGCCGCTTGAACGATATTTGTGGAAGGCTTTGGAGAGATGCACTCGCCACTGCCATCTTCTTGATTGACCCAAGCGGGCAGCTGGTTTCGGTGGTTGGTCGCTACGAGCACCTAGATACGACGGCCATGGCCTCACTTGTTGCGGGTTCTGTCGCAGCAACGACCGGGCTGGCTCAGCTCTTTGGGCAGGAGGACTTTCCTACCCACTACCACGAAGGGACACGAGAACATCTCTATATTGTTAAGATTTCCGACGGTCTGGTGCTCGCCGTTGTGTTCGAAGAGAGCTCCAGCCTAGGGCTCGTTCGACTCAGAGTGCGAAAAGCAGCCGAGAAACTCGAAGCGGTGTACAATGACATCGTCGCTCGCTCGAGTACCGAGACGAAGGGGTTCGACCCCTTTGCCGATATCACCGAGGAGGACATCGATGCTTTCTTTGGTGACAGTTTCTGACAGGAACGATACGCTCCTGTACCAACTCCAAGGGCCCCTTGGAGTTAGACTGAACGCTCGCAAAACAGGCAAGCTCCCACTTCAAGACTAGGTGAGGGACCATGTCCTTTATCAATTATTCATCCCGGGAAATTATCCTAAAAATCGTTTACTACGGGCCCGGGTTGTGTGGGAAGACCACCAACATAAAGTTCATCTATTCCGGGACGAACCCTGACGCTCGCGGTAAGCTCATCAGTCTGGAGACCAAGCAGGAACGGACGCTCTTCTTTGACTTCCTTCCCTTGGCCCTACCAGCTATCCGCGGCTTTAAGACCCGCCTGCACCTCTATACCGTTCCCGGTCAGTTGTTCTATTCGGCGAGCCGAAAGCTCATCATGAAAGGAGCTGATGGCGTGGTCTTCGTCGCTGACTCGCAGCGCGAACGACTCGAAGCCAACTTGATCTCCATTGATGACCTTCAAGAAAACCTCGCGTCCTACGGCTACGACATCGAGAAGATTCCTTTTGTCATCCAGTATAACAAAAGGGACCTCCCCAATGCCGTGACCGCTGCCGAGCTGAGAGCCGCGCTCAACCCGTGGTATCCCAAGATTCCCGACTTCGAGGCCATCGCGGCCGCCCCCAACGGCCCCGGTGTGTTCGACTGCCTCAAGGCCGTCGTCAAGATGATCCTCATCGAGCTGAAAAAGTCAGGAAAGTAGCCGAGAGACAGAAACGTCGAAGAGGTAGGCCATTGGCCCACCTCTTCGACGTTTTCCTCCGACTGCCGCCGAGCGCTAGTCGAGATTCAGCTTCCCACCCAGATACTCCTCCAACGACTTCTGGAGGTTCTGGCGAGCGTGGTGAAGGCGGCTCATTACCGTCCCCTTCGAGATCTCCAGGATCTCTGCGATCTCGGTGTAAGAGAGCCCTTGCACCTCGCGCAGGATGATGATCGAGCGGTGCTTCTCTGACAGGGCCTCCATCGCCGCGCTCAACTGCTCCAAGAGCTCCTTGCGCTGGTAGACCTTCGCTGGATTCACGCCGAGCGTGCTCGGCATGATGTTGTCGTCGCCGTCGACCTCCTCGGAGCGCTGCATGGCGTCGTCGTAGTCCACCTGCTGCCGACGCGCGCGCTTGCGGAGCTGGTCGATGCACAGGTTGACGCAGATGCGATAGGCCCAAGTGTAGAAGCTCGACGTGCCAAGGAAGCTGTCGATGTGGCGGTAGACCTTCACGAACGACTCTTGGACCACGTCCATCGAGTCCTCGCGGTTGCGCAACATCCCGTACGCCACGGAGAAGAGGCGCCGCTGGTAGCGCTCGACGAGCTGCCGGAACGCCTCGCGATCGCCCTCTTGAACTCGTTTGACCAGCGTCTCGTCGCTGTCGCTCAGCTCCGCCACCGATCGACTCCGATTTCTAGAATCGCGTTCGGCACGCAAAGAGTTATTTCGATGGAGTGTTTCACTCTATGTTTCTTTGGTGGTCTCGTTCTCAGACTCGAAGGCGTTCGATGATTGGAACACGACAATCCTGAGTCCGGTGCATGGTGCCCAACATTGCCGCCACAAGCAACCGTCGCTCAACCGCCTGCGCAAATCGGTGGCGGTCATCCTGCGCTCGACATCGTCCAACACCGCCAAAAATGCTGAGCTGAGAGGGCTGCGCCGAAAAAGATGCTCGGCGATCTCTTGCTCACGAGAGCTTTCTTGCCGCAGATGCCACCGCCACGCACCGCGTTGCCTTGAGGCACACCATCGGGTGTGCGACATTGCGGCGCCCACGGTTGCCACCTGTGCCGGTCAGCTCCTCAACGCTTGGAGATCGATTGTTCCATCCGACCGAGAAACGAGCCCTCGCGATTGGACTTGGGCTGACCCTTGCGGCGGGCGCCGCACTGCGGCTCCTCTACATCGGCGACGAAGGATTCTGGTTCGATGAGTTCTGGATCTGGCGGCAGTCTCAGATGGGGGCAAGAGAGCTCCTCGCTGACATGATCGACGGGGACGTCCACCCCCCGCTCTATCAGCTCTTCATCCTGGCCTGGACCGCGCTTTTCGGAGCCTCGGAGGTGCCCCTCCGCCTCCCGTCGGCGCTGTTCGGGATCGCGTCCATCGCGGCCCTCTTCGGCTACGCTCGGAGCACCTTCGGCGCGCGCATCGGGCTTGTCTCCGCCGGGCTTTTGGCGTGCAGCGAATACGCGGTCTATTACAGCCAAGAGGCCCGAAGCTACAGCCTGCTGTTGCTGCTGAGCATCACCAGCGCCTGGGCTCTCTCCAACGCCACCGCCGACGCGCGCCTGCGTAGCCTTGCACTCTATGCATTGTCGGGCGTGTTGCTCGCCTACACCCATGTCTTCGGGATGCTCTTCCTCGTCTTCCTCGCCTTCGGCACCCTCGTCTCCCTGTGGCGCAAAGAGAACGGCGCGCTCACGTTGAAGCGTTGGTTCTGGGTGCACGTCGTCATGGCGGCGGCCTTCGCGCCTTGGGTGCCTGCGCTGCTGCACCAGGCCTCGCGGGTGCAAAAGGGCTTCTGGATCCCACCTCTCGACTGGCTCTTTTTCGCCAGCTACTTCGCCAAGTACTCTGGTGGAAGGCCTTTAGGGTGGCTGGCGCTCGCCCTGGTTCTTTCGGCACTGTGGACGACGTGGCGGCACCGAGACCGACTTCCGAGCGGTGAACCACTGCCAGCCTCTAAGGCGTCGAAGGTGGTCACCCTCGTGGCCTGGTTCGTCTTCATGCTCGGCGTGCCCTTCGTCATCTCGAAGCTCGGTGAGCCCATCATGCACGCCAAGAGCGCCATCTCGGTGCTCGCTCCCTTGTCCATCATCATGGCCCTTGGCCTGTACGCGTTGCCCGCAAAGCTGCGGTGGGGAGTTCTCATCCTGTGGGTCGCCGGCAGCTTGGGGTCGATCGTCTGGACCAACTACCGGGCTCAGAATCGGGAAGGGTGGCGCGAGATGAGCGTCGATGTGGCCGAACGCTTCGACGCCGACCGTGATCTCGTGCTGCTCTATCACCCCGACTTCGACTACATGTTCTGCTATCGCTACTACTTGCCCAAGAACATCGACGCCATCGAGATGATTTGCGCCGACGAGGCCTGCAATGAGCCGCTGGAGCGGCTCGAGGCTCGGGCCAGCGCCGAGAAGACCGAGCGGCTCTGGGTCATGCGCGTTCGTTCGAGCACCGTAGGTCCTCCCCATCTCGAGGACCATTGGCAAGTTGGCGAAGAACACGAGTACAATAACGGCCTGCTCCAACTGCTCTTGAGACGGAACTGAGCTCGGACCCGGTGGCACGAGGGCCTGAACCTACGTGTTGTTTGGCCGTGCGCTGAGTGGCTGCGCAGTTGCGGCAGTCCAACTGAAACCTCGATTCGTACTGTGCTCGAGAGCAAGCGATCCGATTCGGATCCTTTCATCGCGAGACCCACGGAGATCCCCATGGCCAGCAAGCTGTTTTCGCCTTTCGCGCTTGGCGCGGTAAAACTCAACAACCACATTGTCATGTCGCCAATGACCCGTTGCAGAGCGTCTGGCAACGTACCCAGTGACCTCGAGGCGACCTACTACGCGCAACGTGCGACCGCTGGGCTGATCGTCACCGAGGGGACCGCTCCGACCGCCAATGGACTGGGCTACGCCCGCATCCCCGGCATCTACAACGACGCCCAGGTGGAAGGATGGCGGAAAGTCACGACGGCAGTGCACGCGAAGGACGGCAAGATCTTCATGCAGTTGATGCACACCGGCCGTGTCAGCCATCCGGCGAATATGGAGCCGGGAACCGAGATGCTGGCGCCCTCTGCCATCGCGCTCGAGGGGCAAATGTACACGGACAGCTTGGGGATGCAGGACCATCCAGCCCCCAAAGCCATGACCAAAGAAGACATCCACCGAGAGATCCAAGGCTTCGTCACCGCCGCGCGCCACGCCCTCGAGGCTGGGTTCGATGGGGTCGAGCTGCATGGAGCCAACGGCTACCTCATCGACCAGTTCATCAACCCTGCGAGCAACCAGCGTGATGATGACTACGGCACGCAGAATGTCGCCAATCGCACCCGTTTCGCCATCGAGGTGGCAACCCGTGTCGGGGCTGCGATCGGTCCCGAAAAGGTCGGCATCCGCCTCTCGCCGTACGGCGCCTTCAACGGCATGGCCCTCTTCGATGAGATCGAAGAGACCTATGTCGCCATCGCCAAAGCCATGAGCAAACTCGATCTTTGCTACATCCACCTCGTCGATCACTCCTCTATGGGAGCCCCAGTCCTCGGCGGCAACATCAAGGCGAAGATTCGCGAAGCCTTCGATGGCACCTTGATCCTCAGCGGAGGATACGACCGTGACCGTGCCGAGGGAGAGCTGGTCGAAGGTCGAGCCGACCTCGTCGCCTTCGGACGCCCCTTCATCGCCAATCCCGACCTCGTGCACCGGCTCGAGACCGGCGCCGAGTTGGCCCAACCCGATTTCTCGACCTTCTACACTCCGGGCGAGAAGGGCTACACCGACTACCCGACCCTGTAGGCCAGCAGGTGTCGCGTCGACTTGACGGATGGTGAAGCCACCTTTACATGTTGGACATGGAAATGGGCAACGCCATCCGCAAGTTGCGACAAGCCAGGGGGCTGCAGCAGCAGAGCCTCGCCCTGAGCGTTGGCCTGAGCCGCCAGGCGCTGGCCAGCTTAGAAACAGGTCAGAGCGTGCCTTCGACGAAGGTCGCGCTGCTGCTCGCCCGACAGCTCGGGGTCCGCGTCGAAGAGCTCTTCTGGCTCGACGACGAGCCGATCGTCGAGGTGCAAAACAGTGAGAGCGTCGACCCGAGCGACACAACCCCTCTCGAACCGAGGCGACTCCTCGTAGAGATCGATGGGCGCTGGGTGTCCCATCCCATCCATCGCAACCAGCCGTCCAACCTGAGCCGCTCGGCGGATGGCCTCTCTCTCGACAGGAACCACGTCCGCTCGTTGGTCGAGCGCGACCGGCTGCGGGAGACCGTCCTCGTGGTCGGCTGCGATCCGGCGCTCGGCGTGCTCTCCGATCGCATTCGCCAGCGCTTCCCAGCGCTCAGGATGAGCTGGTTGCACGCCACGAGTTACCGGGCGCTTTCTCTCGTCGTGGCCAGGCAAGCCCACATGGCCGGACTGCACCTGCGTGAACCACAGAACGGCGAGTTCAATGTGCCCTTCGTGCGGCGCGCCTCACCGTCGCTGCCGATGCTGGTCGTCAACTTGGCGCGTTGGGAGGAGGGGCTGCTCGTCGCTCGCGGGAACCCGAAACATATCATGGGCGTCGCGTGCTTGGCACGGCCTGACGTGCGGCTGATCAACCGACCGGCTGGAGCGGGCGCGCGCGAGCTCCTCGAGCGCGAGCTCGTCGCGGCCGAGCTCCTGCCCGAGCAAGTCGCGGGTTTCGAGCTCGAGGCCGCTAGCCACGAGGAGCTCGCCCGCAGCGTCGCCTGGGGCCGCGCGGACGTGGGCATCGGGACACGCACCATGGCGTTGGCTTTCGACCTCGATTTCCTGCCCTTGGTGGAGGAGCGTTTCGACCTCGTCTTGCCGTTGCGCTTGGCCGAGGAGCCTCGCTTCGAGCGGATCCTCGACACCCTCGACAGCCGGGTCTTCAGGGACGAGCTGGTCAGCATTGGCGGCTATGACACCAGCGAGACCGGGCACGTGATGGCCGAGGTGCGAGGTGGCGCGCAAGCGACCGAGGCAATAACTCAATGAAGCGTGTCGTCGCCTGGTTGCTCTTGGCTCTCGCCCTGGGCTTTGGCTGTCGGTCGCAAGGCGAGAAGCCGCGTTTGGTCGTGTCGGCCGCGTCGTCGCTGGCCGAGGTCGTCGCCGAGCTGAAGGCGCTCTACGAGTCGAAGTACGGCGACGTCGAAGTGGTGCTCAATCTCGGGGGCAGCCAACAGCTGCGCGCGCAGATCGAGCGAGGCGCGCCGGTCGACGTCTTCCTCTCGGCGAACGTCGCGCACGTCGAGTCTCTGGCCAGCGAGAACCGCGTGGCCGAGTGGTTCGTCGCCAGTTGCAATTCCCTCGTCGTCGCCGTTCCGACCGGCAACCCTGCTGGACTGCGGCGAGTCGAGGACCTGGTTCGAGCGCGACGGATTGTCTTGGGCGCGGACGAGGTCCCGGTGGGCCTATACGCGCAGCGGCTGATCCACAATATTCAAGCGCGAGACGGTGGAGATTTCGCGACGACGGTGGAGGCCGCGACGGTCTCGAAGGAGCTGAGCGTCCGCGCTGTGCGCAACCGCGTCTTGATGAAGGAGGCCGACGCGGCGGTGATCTACCGCAGCGACGCGCTGGCCGCTGGGGCCGGCCTGGAGTTCATCGAAATCTCAGACTCCATCAATGTGATTGCACGCTACCCAGTGGCGCGGCTCGAAGGCAGCGCAAACCCGGAGGCGGCGCGGCGCTGGATGGAGTTGGTGCGCTCGCCCGAGGGCCAAGCGGTCTTCGAGCGCTTTGGGTTCCGCGCCTGTGAGGAGGTCGAGTGACTCAGGGCCAGCAAATCCGGCTGGGTCGCGCGATGGTTTGGCTCTTGTCGACGCTGATGGTGGGTCTGTTGCTGCTTCCCTTGTTGGGATTGGCGCTGTCGACTGGCTTCTCCGAGTTCGTCGCCGGGTGGTCCAATCCGGCGGTGCTGCCCGCGCTGTGGTTGAGCCTGGAGACGAGCACGTTGTCGCTCTTGCTGTCGCTGCTCTTGGGCACGCCTCTGGCGTGGCTGATCGCGCAGAGCCGCGGCCAACGGCAGGCCTTGGCCGAGTCGCTGTTCAAGCTGCCGATGGTGATCCCGCCAGCGGTTGCTGGCGTCGCGCTGCTGGTCACCTTCGGCGGGTCGAGTTGGTTGGGGGCGCAGTTGGCCACTTTGGGCCTCAGTTTGGTGTTCACCAAGGCCGCGGTGGTCCTCGCCCAGACCTTCGTTTCGGCGCCGTACTATTTGAGCGCCGCGATCTCGGCGTTCCGCTCTGTGGACTCGGGGTTGATGTGGGTGGGCCGCAGCCTGGGCGCTGGACCTGCGCGGGTGTTCTTTCGGATTGCCTTGCCGCTGGCGGCCCCGGCGCTCTTCTCGGGAGCCGCCATGTGTTGGGCCCGGTCGCTCGGCGAGTTCGGCGCAACCTTGATGTTCGCCGGAAACCTGAGTGGCAGGACGCAGACCATGCCGCTGGCGATCTTCACCGCTCTGGAGTCTGACCTGCAGGCCGCTCAAGCGCTCTCGATCGTGTTGGTGCTCGCCGCGCTGATGGTGTTATTCGGCACTGTTTTGGCCCGCCGAATGGGCCGTTCGAGGCAAGAAAAGGGGGAGAACCTTTGACCTCTCGAGCGCTTCAAGTCGACGTGCAGGTGGTGGTGGGCGCGTTCGCGTTGGACCTGCAGCTCGAGCTCGGCGCCACCGAGCGGCGCGCGCTGATCGGGCCGAACGGCTCTGGCAAGTCCATCGCGTTGCGGACCTTAATCGGCGCCCATCGCCCCAACCGAGGCGTGATTTGGGTCGGGGACCGCTGTGTCTTCGACTCCGCGCGCCCGCTCGCCCTGCCCCCCGAGGCGCGGCGAATCGGCTACCTGCCTCAGGACTACGGGCTCTTTCCGCACCTCAGCGCGGCGCAGAACGTGGAGTTCGCGGTCCGTTCTCGGCATCCACAGTGGAGTCGCTCGGAACGTCTGCAGCGCGCCGTGGCTTATCTCGACGACTTGGGCGTCGCGGGTTCGCGAGCGCGTCGGCCCGGCGTGCTGTCGGGCGGGGAGCGCCAGCGGGTCGCGTTGGCTCGGGCTTTGGCGGCCGAGCCCACCTTGCTCCTGCTCGACGAGCCCATGTCGGCGTTGGACATCGAGGTGCGGCGGGAGGTGCGGAGTTTTCTGAGGCAGACTTTGGAGCGACTGAAGCTCCCGACGCTGCTCGTCGCGCATGAGTTGGACGACGTCTTGTCGCTGGCCGACCGGGTGTCGCTGATGGATAAGGGGGCGGTGGTCGAGACGGCGTCCGTCGAGGAAGCGGCCCGACGGCCGCCCACGGCGTTTGCGTGCGAATTCTGGCGAACAAGCCCCAAGCAAGAGCCGAACGCACTCTTGGAGTGATTCTCCAAGCGGTTTTTAGTAGTGTGCCGAACGATGAGCGGCTGAAGGAGACCGAGACGAACGCACCACTACTAGCGGTCAGGCTTCCTGGACGCACCTCGTATGGGGAGGCGTGGGCACTTCAGCGTGCGGTGCACGAGCAAGTGGCCGACGGCAGCCGGCCGGCGACGTTGTTGCTCCTGGAACACCCGCGGACGCTGACCATGGGGCGTCGCGGCGGCTGGCTGAATCTCCGCTCGTCGCGGGCAGAGCTCATCGCGGCGGGCTATGAGCTGTGGCAGGTGGACCGCGGCGGGGACGTCACCTACCACGGCCCTGGGCAGCTCGTGGGCTATCCCATCGTCAACCTCGAGGCCGCCCACACCGACGTGATCGCCTTCGTGCGGGCGTTGGAGCAAGCGAGCATCGGGGTCTTGCGAGGATACGGCGTCGACTCGCAGGCGGTCCCTAAGCTCACCGGTGTGTGGTGCGGCGAGCGCAAGATCACAGCGATCGGCGTGCGGGTGAGTCGCTGGACGAGCATGCACGGCTTCGCCATCAACCTGACGACCGAGCTCGGAGACTTCGACCACATCGTGCCTTGTGGCCTGGTGGGGAAAAGCGTGACGTCGCTGACGCAGGAGCTTGCTCGGATTTCGCGTGCTGCTCGCGTGGTGGACCTCGAAGAAGTGGCGGTGTCGATCGCCGAGCGTTTGGCCGACGAGCTGGGTTTGGGTCTGGAGTGGGCGACGCCCCAGAGCTTGCCTGAGCCGTCGTCGGACCTACGAGTGGAGCTGGAGAGTTTTCGAGTGTCCGGCGAGGAACCTGGAGGAGGGGAAGAACGTGTCGAATGAGAGCAACGAGAGTCGGACTGCGGCTCGGATCAAGGCTTCGGGGCCGGCTCGCGAGTCGCTCCGCTATCAACCGGACGGAGTCGAGCGCAAACCGCCGTGGCTGAAGGTCAAGTTGGGCCAAGGCGAGGGCTACGGCGAGGTGCGGAGTCTGGTGAAGAATTCGGGGCTGCACACCGTGTGTCAGAGCGCGTCGTGTCCGAACATGGGGGAGTGTTGGAGCCACCGCACGCTGACGATCATGATTTTGGGTGAGGTCTGTACGCGCTCTTGTGGGTTCTGCGACGTCTTTACGGGCCGTCCTGCGCCGCCCGATGCAGACGAACCACGGCGAGTTGCCGAGGCGCTCGCCTCGCTCAAGCTTCGCTACACCGTGATCACCAGCGTCGATCGGGATGAGCTCGAGGATGGGGGAGCGAGGCATTGGGCGGAGACGATTCGGCGCGTTCGTGAGGCCTGCCCGGCGATGCGAGTCGAGGTGTTGGTCCCGGACTTCAAGGGCAACGCCGCCCACATCCAGACGGTGCTCGACGCTGGCCCGCACGTCTTCGCGCACAACGTAGAGACCGTGCCCAGGTTGCACGCCGAGGTGCGGCCGCAGGCCGACTATGCGCGGTCCCTGGCAGTCTTGGACTTGGCAAAGCGCCAGGGTGCGGTGAGCAAGAGCGGGTTGATGTTGGGGCTTGGTGAGCGGGACGAGGAGGTGGTCGAGGTGATGGCCGAGCTGGCCAAGCTCGGCTTGGACATTCTGTCGCTGGGCCAGTATCTGCGCCCCTCGAAGCGGCACCTCCCTATCGAGCGCTGGGTTCACCCCGACGCGTTCGCAGAGCTCAAGGCGAAAGGCGAGGCGTTGGGCATTGGGCATGTGGAGGCGGGTCCGCTGGTGCGCAGCAGCTACCGGGCAGACCAACAGGCCGCGCGTCTGTATGGTGAACCGACTGAGCGATGAATTCTTTTCCTGGCCGTTGACCGCCGGACAAGTAAGTCCACGTGGCGGGCCGCTGAGAGATCGCGTTGAGGGAAAAGGCGGCGTGAGAATCCCAATCCGACGCGGGTTTGGTGTTCAGCTGAGCGAAGAGTTGCTCACGAGGAGTGGATCGTGTCCGAAGACTTTGGGTTGAAGAACGACCAGATCATCGGTGGCACCTATCGCATCATCGAGCCGATGTCGGCGGGAGCGTTTGGGACGGTCTATCTGGCCGAGCGTCTCGAGGATGAGCTCCCGGTGGTCGTCAAAGCGCTGCGACAGGACGCCAAGAAGGGGGATCCGGCGGCGGTGGAGCGGTTCATCCGGGAGGCCGCTGTGGCCTCGAACCTCGACCACCCCAACATCGTGCGCACGCTGAACTTCGGGCAGAGCCGCGATGGCGTGCTTTACATCGTGCTCGAGCGGCTCAAGGGGCGGACTTTGGCCGAGGCGATGTTCGAAGACGCCGTCCCTATCGACGTCACGAGCGAGGTCGTCTGCCAGATGCTCAGAGGACTCGTCGTCGCCCACGGGCAGGGCTTGGTTCATCGAGACATCAAGCCGTCGAACGTCTTTGTGTGCGAGCCCGAGCACCGCAGCGCCTACGGAGAGATCGAGGGCGACACGGTCAAGCTCTTGGATTTTGGGTTCGTGAAGGTGCTCAACAAGGACTCCAACTTCGCCAAGACCATCACGATGGCGGGGTTCATCGTGGGGACACCGGGCTACATCGCGCCCGAGATGTTGCGCTACAACAAAGTCTCGGTGCTGTCTGATCTGTATGGCGTGGGGGTCATTGGTTTCGAGCTGGCGACTGGCACGCAAGCCTTCCCTGGTTCGGGGTTGGAGCGCGCCTTCAACCAGATGAGCATGGACCCCAAGGTCCCCGACGGACTGGATGCCTCCGATTCACGCTTCGAGCTCATCGCGAAGCTCATGGCGCGCGATCCGGCGCAGCGTTTCCAGAGTGCCCAAGAAGCCCTCGACGCCTTCGAAGCGCAGGGCAGCTGAGCCACGAGGCGCCTCTTGCAGTTGCCATTGCTCTGCCTCTGTTGGCCGAAGATGAGAGCACGGTCAGCGAGTGACTGAGAGGGGTCGGGCCATGATTATCTACGACTTTCGATGCGAGAAGGGTCACGTCTTCGAGGGTCGGTTCAGCAGCGCTGAGGACTGCCAGGCCCAAGTCGCAAGGAAGATGATCGCCTGCCCCATTTGTGGTGAGGCCGAGGTTCACAAGGAGCTCGCCGCGCCAGCTGTGCATCTTGGGCGAGCGGCTCGCAAGCTGCCGCCGAAGACCCTCGCGCAGAACGAAGAGGGCGAGCGGAAGACTCTCTTTCGGGCCTACGTCGACGCCGTTCGTGAGGTCATCGACAAGGGGTGCGAGAACGTCGGCGAGCGTTTTGCGGCGGAGGCCATCGCCATGCACGACGGCGAGGTCGAGACCCGAAACATCGTGGGCACTTCGACGAAAGAAGAGGAGGAGACGCTCAAGTCGAGCGGCGTGCGCTTCCAGAAGCTCTTCTTGCCCCGTTTCGACGATTGAGGTTGCTTGGACGGCTCAGGCTCAAGGCTTGGGATCGTCATCTTCATCGCCGTCTGTGTCTAGGTCAGGGAGAGTCTTCCTCACGTCAGAGACGGCCTGAATAATCGTACTGATTGCTTGCAGTGTGTTCTTCGTTTGAATTCCACGAAGCACACGGGCACCAAGGAACGTTCCTCCGAGAACAGCAGTCATCGCGATGATCATCGCGACTCCGGTCAAACTGGAGCCATAGATGATTGCCAACGCGGCTATTCCCAGACAGCCAAAGCAAACCAGGAACCCAAACCACGAACCACGACGCTTGTCCTCACGCTGCCCATTCACCGTCGACATTGACTTGATGTGACGGTGTTCTTGCTCCCGCTCGGCTAGCTTGATGATTCGATCGGCTGTGCCTGGAAGGAGAGCATCGTACGCCTTCAGTATCGGTGGTGGTGGAAGAGGCCCTTTGAACGATTGATGGACCGAGACACTCCGAGCCATCGATGCAAGCATTTCGGATGGCAATGACGCGAGTACTTCTTGAGGAAGCATGCGCATCACGGCCGGGGGGATAACCTCTGCGACAGACAGAAGCCCGGCCGGATCGCCGCCTGAGCAATCATCGTCTTCGTCTGGTTGCTTTAGCTTGTCCTCGTCAATGGACTTGTCGTTTTCGTCGTCGCGGTCGTCTTCTGTCATTTGCTTCCTTGCAGATGACCGCCCACAGGTCCGCTGACACTTGTCCCCAGTCGTCAGCCAGGTTCTGTTGGTCGTCACGCCAACTAAGGTCGCCATATTGAGGAGGTGGGTCGATCAATGTAAGCAGGCTCGCGACACCTTCGAGAAAATCGCTTTTTCGTTTGGTGTTCATCAGAAGCCTCCATGTTCAGCACGTATCGGAAGTCGAGCAACCGACAACCAAACAACCTCGCGCTTCCGATTCGCTTCGGTTGTGCACCGTACTATCGGGGACCCCGACAGCACGTCGCCAATATCAAGGACACGTTCGCACCCTCGAAGAAAGGCGATCTGTTTCTTAGTCATGGTCTGCCTGGTGGGCTGCCCTATCAGGCGTCAATTCACAGCGCCCTCTTGGTCCCCGCCATCCCAATATGAGAGCAGGTTGGTGTCTGTCAAACAACCAACGATGCTGCGCCCTTCCTCAACGTACTTTTTTCAGCGTGGTGACAGCTCGCTCGGCCATTCTTCGAAGGGCTGCGGGCGCCTTCACCTTCAGCGCTGCCCACAGGCACCGAGGCTAGTCAGCAGCCGTGCGGCGCGGATTGCTTCACGTGGAGGAGACGCCAAAGCGTTTCGACGATTGTCACCCGAGCAGCTCGAGCAGCTCATCGGCCATGCGCAAGGTGAGTCCCCAGATGGTTTGGCCGTCGAATTCGTAGCACGGCAAGTCGAGGGTCTGGCCGAAAACCTTGCGTTCGAGGGTCCCTCGATTGTGGGGATCGAGGAGAAACGTCAGAGGAACCCAGTGCACGGACTGAACCTCGTGATTGAGGGCGAGCTGTGGGTCGCCGACGAGCTCGTAGAGGTAGGGGACGATGACCATGGGCAGCCGTTTGCCGTGAGCGATGGCGTTGAGGTGCGAGAGTTCGGCGAGGGGTTCGGCGGCGGCACCGAGATCGAGGCCGATCTCTTCGCGGGTCTCGCGCAGAGCGGTGCCGCGGGTGTCGACGTCCCCGTCGTCTTTTCGTCCTCCTGGGAAGGCCATGTGTCCAGACCAGGGATCCCGAGGGTGTTCTGCTCGGTGAATGAAGAGCAGCTCCGCGCCGCTCTCAGGGTGCTCACGGACGATGGCGGCGACCGCCGCGCGCTTAACTCCAGGAACCTCTGCGATGAAGATTGGGCGGTGACGCTCGAGGCTATGCCGCAGCTCTGACAGGTGCGGGACGAAGTGTGGGGCGGGCTGTGTCGAAGTGTTCATCTTAGGATCACGGCTGGTAAACGTTTGCAGGTGAGGTTCACTTGCTACGATAGAGGGTCGCGAGGGGTGAACGCAAAGGCGATCTCAAGGGGTGCTGTGTGGGGCTGGCGTTCTGGGTCTTGAGCTTTGACGCAGAGACGCCAAGACGCAGAGAGTTTTCTTGAGGGACTTGCTCGTTGGTTCTTGGGGTCTGTGGTGGATGAGAGCTGCTTTTTCGCGTGCAGAGGCGGGCAAACGGTTGTCGCACAGCCTCTTTTCGCCTTCTGAGGCGGCCAAACGGTTTCCGCACGGCCTTTGGGGGGCCTTGCGAGGCGGGCAAACGGTTGTTGCACAGCCTTTTTTTCGCCGCCTGAGGCCT
>Ga0210044_10003088_pt1 | contig 24019 bp, 28 predicted proteins | sample CryGey13umfilter_2_FD_183959 | JGI IMG/M metagenome (GOLD analysis project Ga0210044, IMG submission 183959) | Groundwater microbial communities from aquifer in Utah, USA - Crystal Geyser 4/9/14 3 um filter (SPAdes) (version 2) | ecosystem: Environmental > Aquatic > Deep subsurface >... | reverse complement strand
GTGGTTTTGCACCAGTTACAGTAAAAATAGAATATGAACTTAACTTAACTTCTTCAGGATTTAATTGTATCCAAGTCGAACCTCCATCAGTAGATTTATTTATATCATAAGTATCACCATTAAATTTAATTTCGTATCCCCATTGATCATCAGTTTTTCCAGTTTCACCAGTTGCTTCTTCAAAAAATAAAGTTTTCCCATTTTCACAACTTAGAGGTATTTCACTTACACCACTACCACAATAATAATCGTATCCTGTTCGTAAATTTCTAGACATATCTTCCATAATAAAACTTAAATTGTCCAAAATAGATCGCATATCTTGAGATTTTTTATGAATTAGATTGACGTTTAAAAGAGCACTCATTCCAATCATAATAACAACCAAGAAAATAGTAATAGATATCATCGTTTCTATTATTGTGTAACCGCTTTGATTGTTTTTTTTATTTTGCATTTCTTTATAACTTTATAAACCTTATGAACTTTGCAACTACTCAGTCTATCTGAATTCTCCCTGAAGGATATACTTTTATATATGCTTTAGATGGACTTGACCCAGAAGAAGAAATAGTAATTTGTATATAATCATATTTATTAATATCAGGATCATTCGAGAAAAAAACTGCACTGGAATCTGGTCTTTTAAAAGTAATAGACAAAGGATCTTTAATTGTAGTAAGGCTAGAACCTGAATAACCTTCTATTTGAGATATAAAATTTCCTTTTGTAATATCTATTCTATCTAAACATTCTACATCAGGACTATCAACAGAAGAACAAAAATCTCCATCAGAATATTGTCTATCCGGAGTAAGGAGAGGATATAAATCAGCAAAATAGATAAATTGTTTATTATTTCCACCAAAAAGAATGCCTTGTAAATCAAAATAAAGTCCATAAGACGGTTTCCAATCAACAGATGCATGAATGTTCAATTTTCCAGAAATAGAAGATTTTTGTGCTTCCACAATTTTTAATGCAATGTCATTGGCTAAAACTTTTATATCCACCTTTGCTTGAAACCCTTTGTAATTAAAAAGAACAATGGAAGTCATTATAGAAAAAATACTCAAAACTACAATAAGCTCCACATAAGTCATGCCTCTATTTAGCTTACCGTGCCCCGTAGTAAGTTTTACTTTACTACTGGGGTAGCTTATAGCTTTTAGCTTATAAACCTTTAATTTTTTTAAAAAAGAAATCATTTTTTAAAAACCTACTGCAAAAAGACTTAATTCAAAGAAAAATGCAATCAATACACCTAAAACTAGAAACGGAGCAAATGGAATCTCACTTTTCATGCCATATTTTTTTGAAAAGGCTATAAGGAAAATTCCTAATATTGCTCCTGACCAAAATGCCACAACCACACCAGAAAGTATTCTAGAAAATCCAACTAACCAGCCGAGTCCTAATGCAAGCTTCGCATCTCCAAGCCCCATCCAAGTACCTTTAGATACAAGCCACAAAAATGCAAAAGGTAATGCTAATAATATTCCTGACAAAAATTCTAAAACAGTCGGAATATGAGGATAAAATAGATAATTAGAAAAGAAAAATATACCAATGAAAGCTATAAGACCAAAAATAAGAGAAAGAATGTCCGGAATTATTTTATGTTTAAAATCATAAACTGCGATAACTAAGAGAATAGAGAACATCGTCGCATAATAAGCATAAGAAATAGAGAACACTAATGTATTTATAAAGAAAATATCTTGAAATTTTAAAAATATTCCTGCAAAAACTAATCCAGAAATAAATTCAACTATAGGATATTGAATTGAAATTTTTGCTTTACAAGCTAGACATCTTCCTTTAAGTCCTAAAAAACTAAACAAAGGTATAAGCTCATACCAACAAAGCTGTTTCTGACAAGTCATACATCCACTTCTTCCGCCAAAAGAACGTTGTGTGTTAAATCGAAAAATAACCACATTCAAAAAACTACCAATAATAAGACCTAACGCAAAGAAAATAAGTGTAAGAATAAAAATCATAATTATTATTTTAATACTTTTATAACTTATAAATTATAGCACATACAATATAAAACAATATAAAAAAAACTTACCCCCTCGCAAGGACCGTCCTTGCGAGGGGGTCAAATGATAAATAATCATCTATAAAATCTTCAAAGGAATCCTCTTCATTAAAGTAACCTGGAAAAGCATTCTTATTTAAGATATTTCCTTCCCTACGATTTACACCAATATAATCCTGATAACTTGAATAATAATAATTTTCCAAGAAATCTTTCCAATCTTTGGGATATTTTTTTTCTATAAACTTTTCCCAACCAGAAAATTTTATATCTAGGGGATTTAAATGAATATAGCCAAATAAATGTTTTAAATGCAAATCTTCTCCAATATGTTTTGACTTAAAAAGACCTCCAAATAAAGCTCCCTTTCTTTGATATTTAATATTAAAAAACATAGCATACCCAGTACCAAGTTTTTTCATAAACTTTGTAATTCCTCCATTAACTTCTTGTTTAACTAATAAATGAAAATGATTAGTCATTAAACACCAAGCACCTATTGATACTAGTGGTTCTCCTCTATCTAAAATTAAAACATCATAAAACGTCTTATTAGACTTATTTAAAAAATCATCGAGGCGAAAAGATTCTTGTGAATTTGCAAGATATAAAAGCATAATAAATCTTTGATAATCTCTTTCTAATTTAAATATTATCCTTCTGTCTATACCTCTATTGTAGATATGATAATACTCACCAGTAACAAATGGGTCTTGTCGAAACATAAATATATTATATTCTATCGATTACCTTCTCGCAAGGACGGTCCTTGCGAGGTTGTCCTTGCGAGGTTTTGCGAGGTTTTAGGTTAAATTTTAGTTACAAATTACATCAGTAATATTACTTGTCTCACCCTTCGCATTACCTTGTGAATCAATACACCAATAAGTAAAAGTCTGATCTTGGGTTTTAAACTTAGCAGAAACTGCATAAGCATTAGGAGTAGAAACACAAGTAGGCATCACCCCGCCAGTCTGTTTTTGTGTTTCTAAAATTGCGGACCAAGTCACTGGATCACTAAATGGGGTACCAGCAAGCTGAGTACAAGGACCAAGGCTGTGTGTAATAGTTCCATAAGTATTTGCATTATTTAAGTAATACAATTCTGATTGTTGTAAAACTGTCCGAAGATTTGTTTTAACTCCAGTATTTGCTCCCCTCGCTCTTGAATTAGAAGTAGAACTCAATACTACTCCGGCAAGAATTGCGATAACAGCCACTACGACTAAAAGCTCAATAAGAGTAAAAGCTTTTTGTATTTTAAATTTTTTATTCATAAAAAATTATTTTAAATTATTACTAATATACTAGCAATTATACCATAAACACAAAAAAACCACACTTCAAAAGTGTGGTTTTTTTATAAAATATCAACAAAAAAATTAGTGGCAAACTCCAGAACCGCCGGTAATAGTACCAGCTTTTACCCAACCGGAGTTATCAACACACCATGTTGTTGCAGCACTCTTTAGAGTAGATATAGACATAGCCCATTTCTGCGCACTTGAATCAATATCACAAGTCATTGTGCCACCACTTTGTGTTTGTGCTTGTGTAATGGCTGAAGCAACAACTGAATCTACAAATAAAGAACCTGCGGCAGTACATGATGTGACAGCAGCAGCAGCCCCAGTAACATATTTATTTCCGTTATTGTCATAAAATAACTCTGCTTGCGCACGAACATTTGCCATATTAGCTTTAACAGCTGCATCTGCACCTTTTGAACGAGCGCTATTTAATGATGCTAAAACAACTGAGGCTAGGATACCGATTATAGCTACGACAACCAACAATTCAATCAACGTAAAACCTTTTTTTAAATTCTTCATATTTTTTTTATTTACTAATAATATTTCAGCCATAGGCTGATCCGCCTATGGCGGAAACTAATAATTTTTTTTCCACGCTTAAGTGGAGTTTTCGACTTTATTTTAATATACTTATATTATAACTTTTATTACTAATTTTATGCAAAAAAGTTATCCACAGTGAAATTAGGTTCTAGGTTCTAGGTTCTAAAATTATTTTCTAGCCCCTAGCAACTAATCACTAGTACCTAACTACTGTATCCCCCCTGCCAAATTGTAAATAGGCATTAAAACAGAAACCAAAAGCACACCTACGCCTAAACCTAAAACTACAATCATTATTGGTTCTATTAAACCCACTAAAGTATCAACCGCATCATCCACTTCCTTTTTATAAAATTCTGATAAAGTCTTCAAAATTTTACCTAAAGAACCTGTCTCCTCTCCGACTTTTATCATTTGAATCATAATGCCCGGAATTTGTTCTGTATGTTTTTCAAATGCAATTGAAAAAGACAAACCTGATTTCACTCCATCTGCTACATCTTTCAAAACTTCTTTATAAACTCGACTATCAACAACTTCAGAAGTAATATCTATTGCTCGAACTATAGGAATACCAGAAGTGAGCATCGTATCCATATTATCTGCTATTCTAGAAAGATAAAGCCTTTTATAAAGATTGCCTACTGCTGGAATAGAAAGACGCATCTTATCAAGATATATTTTACCTTTTTCTGTCCTAGAAAGTTTAAACAACCAAAAACCTAAAAGAACTAGAAAAATGATAACAAGAAAACCATAATGTACAAAGAAATTTGAAAGCCCAATAACTATTTTCGTATATATCGGTGGTTCTTGTCCAGAATCAAGAATAATAGCCGAAAGTTTCGGAATAACAACAACAAACATAAGTCCCATAACTACAAAAAATGTAAGAACAACGAATACCGGATAAATAAGTGCATTTCTCGTTTTTGAAGTAAGTGCATATTGACGATTTAAATAATTTGCTAAATGATCAAAAGTTTCGTTTAATTTACCAGTCTCTTCTCCTACTTTAACCATATTAATGTAAAAGTTAGAAAAAATATCAGGATGCTTAGATAAAGCACCTGAAATAGAAACTCCCGCCTGAAGATCATCAGCTATTTCTGTAAGTTTTTTTGATAAAATTTTATTTTCAGTATTGACGGCCAACATCGTAAAAGCTTTCAAAGCAGAAACTTGCGCTTCAAATAAAGTTGAAATTTGACGAGAAAGAATGACAATCTCCTTCATCGAAATTTTTTCTAAAAAAGAAAAAGAAAGAAAAGATTTATTTTCCTTCTCATCTCTAACAGAAATAACAATAAGCCCTCTCCTCTGAAGACCACTTATAGCTAAGTCTTTACTCTGAGCATCAATTTCTCCTTCTTTACTTATTCCTTTGTCATCTACCGCTTTATATTTGAATAACATAATTGATTTTCACTTACATACTTCGTTCAAGACCCTTTGGATTAAGGGAATATTGATAAGCACTTTCTATTGTGATTTCTCCAGCACGAACAAGCTCTAGAAGTGAATGATTCAAATCTATCATTCCGGATCCAGATCCTGTTTCTATTACAACATCTATTTCTTGTGTACGTTTTTCACGAATCAAATTAGAAATTGCACTATTGTTTAGTAATAATTCATAGGCAGGAATAAGTCCGCCAGTAATTCTAGGAACAAGCCTTTGGGAAAAAATACCAAGTAAACTAGAAGCGAGTTGAAGACGAATCTGGTCTTGCTGATTACCCGGGAAAGAATCAATAATCCTATCTATCGTCTGTGAAGCATTGTTTGTATGAAGTGTTGATAAAACAAGATGTCCTGTTTCAGCAGCAGTTACTGCTGTCGAAATAGTTTCAAGCGTACGCATTTCACCTATCATTATTACATTCACATCCTCACGAAAAACTGATTGAAGAGCAATATGAGGATCTTTAGTATCAATGCCAACTTCACGCTGATCAATTATCGCTTTATTAGGAATATACATATACTCAATCGGATCTTCGATAGTTATAATATGACGTGCCTGCTCATTATTTATTAAATTCACCATTGCTGATAATGTAGTTGACTTACCTTGTCCAACAGGACCAACCACTAGAAAAAATCCTTGCTTCTTACGAGCTATATCTGCAATAATAGGAGGTAAATGCAATTCTGAAATAGATTTCACCTTAGGTACTAATCGTAAAGCAATACTTATCAAACCTTTCTGGAAAAAAGCATTTCCACGGAGACGTGCTTCTCCACGAAAATCGTAAGAAAAATCTATCTCTTTTTCTTCCATAAATTTAGCTAACTTTATTTTGTCTAAAACCTCATTTAGAATACCAAGTATCTCTTCTTTAGTTAAAATTGGATGCTTTGATAAAAATATAAGTTCTCCCGCCACACGAATAGCTGGGACTTTCCCTACCCCCAAATGCAAATCCGAACCATTTTCACGAATAATAGTTAAAATAAGTTCTTCAAGTTCTTTTTTATGATCCATATTTCAATTCGTAATTTCTGATTTATTTTATAACTTTTTTTGATAAAATTTCTACAACCTGATCAATAACTTCTGAAGGAGTAGAATTTGCTTTTATTATATACCCTGATACTCCTAAACTATTACCTTTATCAATATCAGATTGCTGACTCTTATTAGACAAAACAATCTTAACAGAATCAGGAGATAAATTTTCATTATTTATTTTCTCTAACATTTCAAAACCATCCATCTCAGGCATAATTATATCCATTAAAATAATATCCGGTTTAAATCCATCTTCAAGTTTTTTAATAACTTGTAACCCATTTAATGCTGTATAAATATCAAAATTATGTTGACTAAATTTAAACGCATACATTTCTAAAAGAAATGTATCATCATCTACTATTAAAATTTTTCTCTTATCTCCTTCCATACAATTACATTATACACCAACTTTAGATCAAAATAAATACAACCCTTTTAATCATTTTCATTACTAAAATTGAAAACTTCTCTATATGGAATAATACCATCTAAAGCTTTTAACATAGCATCTTCTCTCATCACAAGCATCCCATCCTTACGAGCTACTTTGTAAATTTCAGAGTTAACAGGACTTTTCAAAATTACACTCTGCATTTCTTTCCCTACTTGGAACATTTCAAAAATAGCAATACGACCACGAGTACCAGAAGGACAATCAGGTGATGGTACTGTATCGTACATCTCATCTTTAATTTGAATTTCTTTTCTAAATTTATCTGGTAAATCTTTTATTTCATCTTCAATCTGAAGTTTAAAACTTGGATCTATAGGCACAAGTTTTCTAGAAGCTGGCCACGTCATTTTAGCTAAACGTTGAGCAATAGACAAAATCAAAGTCGGTGCTATAAGATATGGATCAACACCCATGTCAATCAAACGAGGAACTGCACCAATAGCATTATTTGTATGAAGCGTTGATAAAACAAGATGTCCCGTCAAAGCTGCTTGAATAGCAAGTTGAGCTGTTTCTTTATCACGTATCTCTCCAACCATTATTATATCTGGATCCTGACGAAGAATAGAACGTAACCCGGAAGCAAATGTATATCCTATCTCCGGCATCATTTGAGATTGGTTAATATCAGGCATGTGGTACTCTACAGGATCTTCTAAGGACACAATATTACTACTCTCTTTATCAAGTTCATTCATCATTGAATATAAAGTCGTCGATTTTCCAGATCCTGTAGGACCAGTAATTAAAATAAGTCCAAATGGTTTAGTTATAGCATCTCTAAGCATTTCAAGATTTCTTTTAGAAAGTCCCAACTGATCTAACGGCTTAACTCCTTTTTCCGCATCTAAAATACGAATAACTACTTTTTCACCATAATAAGCCGGCATAGTGGAAACACGAAAATCAATCTTATGCCCATCAAGAGTAGTGCTAAAAGATCCATCCTGAGGTTTTCTTTTTTCATCCAAACGTAATTTAGCTAAAATTTTTATACGCGCTATTATTCCATTATAAACACTAGGTGGTAATACTATAGTTGTATGAAGAGTACCATCCACACGAAAACGAACTTTTATTTTTTCTCCTGTATTTTCTATATGTATATCAGAGGCATTACCTTCAATAGCATTACGTAATATAACAGCAACGATTTTTATAACTGGTGCATCTTCTACTATTTTTGCTTCTTCATTTGGTTTTACATTTTTAATTTCTTTATTTAAACTATTTGATTCATTCAAACTTTTTATATTAATCGTCTCATCTTTATTTAGTTCTTTAAGTGCCTCTTCTACTTGAACCGAAATACCTCTATAGGTCTCTACTATACTTTTATAATTACTAAAAGAAATAAGAAAAATTTTAAAAGGAATACCTAAGTTGGCTGAAATAAATTGTAAAGCATCAATTGCCTGTACGTTTTCTCCATCTGTAATACCTACCTCTAAAACTCCTTCTTTAAATTCAATTGGAACAAAATGATAGTGTAATGCTGCATCTTCAGGAATATATTTCAAGACATCAAAAGATAATTCTCTAGTATCTATTTTTTTTATTGGCATTTGTAAATACTCACCTTTTGCATCAAGTATTTTTTCTTCTGAAACTCCAAATTCAATTAAAGCCTCATCAATATTACCACCGTACTTTTCTTTAGCAAGATTCTTAACTTCATCTATTTGATCATTATTAATTAGACCCTTTTTAACTAATTCTTCTAAAAAACTCATCCCATTAGAAATTTTAAATTAATAAACATTTTACTATTATAACATGTCCGTAGAATTTCTAACGGGACAAGTAATTAATTCAATCTAATTTGTAGGTGTTGTAGGTGTTGTAGGTGTTGTAGGTGTTGTAGGTGTTGTAGGTGTTGTAGGTGTTGTAGGTGTTGTAGGTGTTGTAGGTGTTGTAGGTGTTGTAGGTGTTGTAGGTGTTGTAGGTGTTGTCGTATGTGTTTCAAAACCAATCGGAGCGAATGGATTTAACCTTCCTTCGTCCCCTGGAGCAACAAGCAAAATACTAGAATCATGCAAACTAAGAAATGCTTTATTAGAAAAAATAGTATCATCTAGTTTTATATTTGTAACATTTAACAAGACAGAAAGAAAATCTTTTGCAATTAAAGAATTTTCATCTAAATTTTCTGTATCTAAAAGAGCTGTATCATTAGTAGAAAAATGAGTAGATGAAGTCAAATTTTCTTCTTCTGGAGATGGTTTAATAAAGAAAATATAAATCAAAATTAAAGCAACTGCAATTACTGTAAATATTATTATGTTTTTTATTTTTGAAGCCATTTTAATTTTTAAGCCAATAAGTTTTAATTGCAAAATTATATTTATAAGCCTCTTTAAGAGATGGATTAAGTCCTGGTTCTGCACTTGAAGTAAATTGAATTGAGGATATATCTACAATTCTAAGATTATTTTCCAAATTTTTTATAAAATTTATAAAATTATCATAAGTTCCTTGAGTAGAAAATTCTAAACTCAAAACACCATAATCTTTGTTCGAAAAGTCATTTTCTCCTCGTACATTTACTGTTTTTGTTGCAACAGCATCTTCGGTATCTTTTTTTGTTGCATCATATTTAACATCTTTTAGAACCATACCATAAGGTAACGCTATCTTCTCTATTTCAAGAATCAAACGAATATTATCAACATTATCAGGCAAAAACTTCTGAAGTTTAGATAAATTTTCTGGATCAAATGAATTATATTTTTGAGTTAATTTGTCTCGTTCAGATTCAAGAGCTTTAGAATTATCAAGAGCTTCATTATAAGATGCTATCTGTTCTCTTTCCAAGATAATATTTTTATAAAGTGGATTAGTAAAAAGAAAAAATCCTGTTACAGCGATTCCTATTAAAATTATCGGCAAAATAAATTTAAACATAATTAATTTAATACTTCATTAGGGGGCATATCAGGAGAACTTTCATTTGTAGCATCCAATACCTTTTTATAATCAACAAAATTAGGGTCGACCGAAAATTCTAAATCAAAAATAACATTTCCTTTGTCGCTAAGTGAAAGATTAGAAAAGAGAGGATCAATAAAATATTTATTTTCTGTAAAAAGATCTGACTGAAGTGCAACAGATTTGTAACCTACAGCAACTCCACTCATTTTTATCATTATTTTTGTTTTATTACTGCCATCAAAATCATAACTAAACTTAGTATAACTAATAGTCTTCATTGTAATTGCTTGAAGTGCCTTAAAAATAGGAGAAATAGCAATATGTTTAGATAAAATTTCATTTGAAGCACGTAAACGTTTATCTAAAACTTGAAGCTGAACTATTTTTGATGGTTCAAAACGATCTTTGGCTAAATTTAAATCATTTTCCATCTTCGTAATATTTTTTGTCAAAATTCCTTCGTAGAAAAAAAGAGCACCAGTTCCAATAATCATAGTAAAAAAAATAAAAACAGAAAAAATACTTAAAATACCTATTGTTGGTCGAGATGTGATAGCTCTCTCCTTAATCATCGGTTTTTTGGGCATGAAGGATGTTTGAAAATTTTGCTCCATTTTATTTATTGTATTATTTTATATGATTTATTGCAACTTTCGTAAGGCCAAACCCAATGCAACTGCAAATTCAGGGCCCGTAGTTTCAAGAACTTTTCCTAAAAACTCTGGTGCACCAACTTTAGAAAAAGGATGCCCTACTTCTATCTCTGATCGAAAATTATTAGATGCTACTTCTTTCAATCCTTTCAAGAGAGATCCACCACCTGTAAATATTACTTTACTGACAGTTCTACCATACTTCTTATCATACCCTAATAATACATTATTTGTTTCTGAAAAGATATAGTCAACATGTACTTTAATGATATCTGCCAAGCTTTTTTCTGCAGGATTTTCAAAAAGGCCAAATTCTTTTTTCATTTCTTCTGCTTTTGAAAATGAAATATCCAAAGACTTAGAAATAGATGAAGATATGTCAGCTCCTCCACGATTTATTGTATGGTGACTTTTTACTATTCCAAATTCTACGAGAGAAAGTTTAGTACTTGACGCACCAAAATCCATTAAAAGAACTAGAGAAAGTTCATGTTCAAAATTCGCACGAATAGAAGAAAATATCTCAATTTCAAAAAAACCAGCCTTTAAATTACATTGGGAAACGATAGAACGATATTTTGAAACTGCATCATTTTGAATTGCAACCACAAATACTTCTGTCTTTTCTGGTAAAATAGAAGATGGATCTGGATTATTAACTTCTTCAAAAGAAGATTCTTTTTTAGGTAATATAAAATAATCTATAGTAACTTCTGTAAGAGGCAATGGAATATATTTACGAGCTTCTATTGGAACAATCGATGATACTTCACTTTCTTTAACTTGAGATGGAAGTAAAATCGTAAAAAGTAAACTTGATTGCACTGGAATAGAAAAAGCTGAAGAAATCGTTGTTACGCTAGATTGTTTTAAAACCTCTTTTAAAGCCTCAACAATTTTCTCAATTGGAAGATTGGTAACACGTCCTACGTCAAGATCAGCATAAGAACCAAGGGCTATAGAACCATATGTTTCAAGTACTGCTTTACCTTTTCTTTTCTTTATTTCAACTACCTTAATAGCAGAAGAACCAATATCAATTCCAACGGCACTATCACTTCCCTCATCTTTAAAAAGGTCTAAATTTGAAAAAAAATTTTTAATCGAATTATTCATTTTCTTAAATTATACGTATAATTATAACATATATGCATATTTTAGACACCATACTAAATATAGTTTTCCCTGTGAATTGTATCTCTTGTGGGAAAAAGGATTCAGATTTATGTACAAAATGTCTTTTAGACTCTCCCCCTGCAGAACGAGAAAGTGCCAGTTGGATATTCCCTTTATTTGATTATCGTCATCCACCTATCAAAAAATCTATATGGCTTTTAAAATATAAAGGTAAAAAAAGACTGGCTAATATTTTCGCAGAAGTTTTATATGGAAAAATCATTGAAGAGTTATCGGAATTAAGTATAATGAATAATTTTCGTGATCCAATTTTAATTCCTATTCCCCTTTCTAAAAAAAGATATAAAAAACGTGGATACAATCAAGCACAATTAATATGTGAAGAATTGATAAAAATAGACAAAGAAAATAATCTACGCCATGGCGTAGATATAAAATTAGAAAAAAATTCAAATAATTTCAAATTAGAAAATAATGTTTTAATAAAAATAAAAGAAACGGAACATCAGGCAAATATAAAAGAAAGAAAAGACAGATTAAAAAATCTTATTGGATCTTTTTCTGTAAAAAATCCTGAAATAATAAAAAATAGAAATATTATTTTAATAGATGATGTCATCACTACTGGGTCAACATTAACTGAAGCCAAAAAAATATTGAAACAAAATAGTGCTAAAAAGGTAATTGCTTTTACCGTGGCACATTAAATCTGCTATAATAAAAATACTTATCCAGTTAAAAATTCTATGGACAAGTTATAACAACAATGATTATTAATTTAAAATTTTTAATGAGATGAAATATTGTAAAGATTGTGAACCAGCGCAGGAAATACATTGGGTAGCTTATTTTTCTGTTGTAATGGGTTATATAGGTGAACCATTTTTCAATTTTATGGAAAAGCTTTTCAAAAGTACCGCCGAAGCTATATCATACAAAACTTCCATCCCTTTTATGAAACTAATGGTTTTTTTAAGGCTCGGATATTTTTCTAATAAACCAGACAAAAAAGATAGCTTACGCACAAAATGTTTTTGGGACGAAGCTATCAGACGTGGAATAAAAATGACTGAATTTCATATGGGTCCGATAAAAGATGCCTTCATTGCAGAATACAAAAATAAAATAATAACTTTCGATGGACTACCTCGTCCTGAATATTTAGAATCTGATTCAATAGACTGGATGGATAATAAAGGAATAATGAAAATAAAATTCTTAAAAGAAGATCTTCCTGTAGCGAAAGGTGGCACAGCTTTCACAAAAAGAAAAGCACTAAAAATTTTTAATGAAATAACAAAACCAGTTATTACAAAACCAAATTTAGGTTCACGTTCACGTCATACACTTATACATATTGATACTCCTGAAAAATTAATTTATGGATTTAAAAAAGCAAAGAAACTTTCTCCCTTAGTTGTAATAGAAGAAGAATTACAAGGATATCTATTTCGATGTGCTTTAGTTGGAGGAAAATTTGTAGGTGCAGTCAAACGTGATCAACCAGAAGTCACTGGTGATGGAATACACACATTACAAGAATTAATGGATAAAGAAAATGAAAGACCAGAAAGAGCTGGACCAATCTTTCATAAAATCGTCATTGATCCTGATGCAGAAACAGAATTAAAACGTGAAGGAATAAAAATGGAAGATATTCCAGAAAAAGGAAAACTAATCACTTTTTCACAAAAAACAAGTCGTGGTATTGGTGGATCAACTACAGAAGTAACAGAAATAGTACATCCAGAAAATATTAAAATGCTAGAAAAATTAGGAGCTTATTTGAAAGATCCATTAGTAGGTGTAGATTTAATAATAGAAAAAATAGAAGAGCCATGGTACACGGAACAGCATTGTGGAATAATTGAATGTAATTCTTTACCGTTTATTGACCTGCATCACTACCCTCTTTTTGGTAAACCAAATAATGTAGCAGGAAAACTATGGGATTTAGTGATGCCAGAAACTAAAATGGATTAACCCCATAAATACATTTATACTTAAATTTCTTTATCTAAAAATAATATACAAGAAATTTCGTATTTTTTACAATATAATATAAATATGATATTATCTAAAAAAAAAGGTTTCACATTAATTGAATTATTGGTTGTTGTCGCTATCATTGGTATCTTAGCATCAATTGTTTTAATATCATTAAATAATGCAAGAAGTAAAGCTAGGAATGCTAAAAGGAACTCAGATATCGAACAAATAATAATAGTTTTAAATTTAGATTTTGATAATCGACCAATCCCAAATAGACAATGGTATTGCATAAGTCAAACTTGTAGCGGTGGATTCAAAAACCAACCTCGACATTCACAAATTGATGCTTACTTAAAACAATATATTCCTAATATTATAGACCCAGAAGATAATAAAAGAGGTTACGGAGGTTATGTTTATGCAAAAACAGGACCTTGGCCATCTAGTCCTTACGATGGAACATTTTTTGAATATGGTGTTTATTTAAACTATATTTTAGAACCGACAACATTAACTTCCATATCATGTGGAAAAGGTAAAATTTTTAAAGTAACTTCAAATTATATTCAGTGTTTATTTAAAGTTGATTAACAAATAATATTTATTATCTATATTTTATAATTTCTCAAAAAATTTATCTTTAAATTACATAAATAGGTCTTGCCTGTTGATTTATTTCTTTTCCTCCATTACAATTTCTGATTCAGGATTATATGCATTTGGATCCATTACTAAATGTGAAATATATTTTTTTTGAACTACAAAACTACCTAAAAATTTCAAAAAATCTTCCTTTTTATCTACCTCCCCTTTTTCTTCTAAATGTTCTATTGGATGTGCCTCAGGAGTAAATTCAAAATGCCCACGAATCTCTCCGTCTTTAAAAACACGTAAATGATATTGATCTTGAAAATCTGTCAATTTCCTCCAACTTAAAACCTGACCATTGTCTGTCCATGCGACAAAATGATTACCAAAACCCCAATTAGAATGTAAATGTAACTTAAGTTCTTCTAATGTCTTTCCTTTGGCTAACCAACCAATGTGATATCTTTGTCTTTGTACTTGATGGTAGATAATACCATATTTTAAGAGAAATTTTTGAACAGGTATAAAAAACATATATATAAAATGCCAAAATTTTAATTTAATTTTATCAAAAAAAGTCATATATTTACTATACCACATATTCTAAATTGACAGAATGAATAAAAAACCTATAATTAACTAATGGAAACAGAAACAAAAAATGAATTACCCACCCAAAATGAGACTCATTCGGGTGGAAATAAATTATCAATCCCAATGGCAATTATCGTGGCTGGAATATTAGTCGCCGGAGCAGTATATTTCTCTTCCGTTAAACCAAAAGAGGCAATACAAAATCAACAACCAGAATCAGCAGATTCTAAATTAGAAAATGTACGAGCTATAAGTGAGACAGACCATATCCGTGGAAATATTAATGCACCCACAAAAATAGTAGAATATTCAGATACCGAATGCCCTTTCTGTAAACAATTTCATCTCACTATGAAACAAGTAATGGAAGAATATGGAAAAGATAATAAAGTAGTATGGATTTATCGTCACTCCCCTATAGACCAACTCCACCCAAGAGCAAGGAAAGAGGCTGAGGCGACTGAGTGTGCAAATGAATTAGGTGGCAATGATAAATTCTGGGAATACCTAGACCGTGTTTACGAAATAACACCTACAAACAATGGCCTTGATCCAAAAGAACTTCCAAAAATTGCTGAATATGTCGGCCTTAATGTTGCTGACTTTAATGCATGTTTAGATAGTGGTAAATATGCACAACGTATTGAAGAAGATCTACAAAATGCAAGTGCAACTGGTGGCGGTGGTACTCCATGGAGTATAGTAATCGCAAAAGATGGTAAAAAATATCCAATAAATGGTGCCTTACCTTATGAGAACGTAAAACAACTTATTGACTTTACTCTTAAATAAAAATTATTTATCCCGTACGAAAAAATATAATTTGATTATTAAAATAAAAAATTCTTTCAAAAAAAATAATGATTGAATTTTGTATGGGATGGAATCTATATTCAATATTGATTTACCGATATTAGTCAAGACTATCGGTTACCTTGGTATTTTTTTTATTATATTCGCTGAATCTGGATTATTTTTGGGGTTTTTCTTGCCAGGAGATTCATTATTATTTACAGCTGGTCTATTAGCGTCTCAAGGCTATTTCAATATAACTTTATTAATCCTTCTCACCACTTTCGGCGCTATTTTGGGTGATCAAATAGGTTATTTATTTGGTAAAAAAGTCGGACCAAAAATTTTTACTCGTGATGATTCATTTTACTTCAAGAAAAAATATATAAATGATGCGGAAAATTTTTATCAAAAATATGGTAAAAAAACTATAATCATCGCCCGTTTTGTCCCTATTATCCGCACTTTTGTTCCTATTTTAGCTGGCGTAGGTAATATGCATTATAGAACTTTTATCACCTATAATATTATTGGCGGATTATTATGGGGTTTAGGTATCCCCTTACTTGGGTATTTCTTAGGCCAACAAATTCCAGATATTGATGCTTATTTATTACCTATCATATTAGTTATAATACTCATTTCTATTCTGCCTACAGGATTTTCATATATCTATAATAAATTAAAAACATAGAAAATAAAAATTTTAAGAGTCGTGGGTTCCCTGTCCTCACGGTCTCCGAGGGCGAAAACTCAAAAATTTTTATTTTCTATGTTTTTAATTTTGATTTTTTTATTTTAGTTTATATATGCTAAAATATAGATATGTATGAATCAATAAAGAATTTCAATAAGCAATTTTTATACGAACCTGAAATTAAAAACATAGAAAATTTAGATAAGAAATCTGAATTTGTCGTTGTTGGAATGGGTGGCTCTGCACTTGCACCCCTATTACTCAGAACATGGAAACCTGATTTAGATATTTTAATTCATCGTGATTATGGCTTACCTCATATTTCTGAAGAAAAATTAAAAAATAAAACAATAATATTAAGTTCATATTCTGGAAATACAGAAGAAGTACTAAACTCATTTTTAAAAGCGAAAGAAAAAGGTTTAAATATGGTTGCAATTTCTATTGGAGGTGAATTATTAAAACTAGCTAAAGAAAATAATGTACCTTATATAGAATTACCAAATACAGGAATACAACCACGCATGGCACTTGGCTTATCCTTAAAAGCATTTCTAAAAATCTTAGGTGAATATAAAGAATTATTCAATCTAAGCAAATTATCAGAAATTCTAAATCAAAGTGATTATGAAAGTGAAGGAAAGATTTTAGCTCAAAAAATAAAAAGTCATATACCTGTGATATATGCTTCAAATCATAATCTATCTCTAATATATATCTGGAAAATAAAATTAAATGAAACTGGAAAAATTCCAGCTTTCTATAATGTTCTACCAGAATTAAATCACAATGAAATGACAAGTTTTGACATTCAAGATTCTACAAGAGAATTGGGCGATAAATTTTATTTCCTTATATTAAAAGACTCAAAAGATAACCCAAAAATATTAAAAAGGATGGATGTTTTAGGAAAACTTTATAAAGATAGAAAGTTAAATGTTGAGGTTATAAATGTTAAAGGAGATGACTTATGGCAAAAAGTTTTCTCATCTTTGCTTTTGGCTGATTGGACTGCTTACTATACAGCGTTAGAATATGGACTAGACCCAGAACAAGTTCCTATGGTTGAAGAACTTAAAAAACTAATTTTGGAATAAAAAATCTTTGCGGTGTATGTTGGACAAAGTTCGAAACTATTTCGAGCTAAATCCAAATGATTAAAGCTAATGTGCACGCTCGACGTTTTTCTTAATTTTAATATTTCCACTACGCTCGGCTAATGTGCTAATTCAAATGGACTCAGAAAATGGAAACAAATATTTTGGGGATTAGTTTTCCATTTTCCTCGGCTGTATCTTTTGGCGAGATTCCGAATTCTGCCCGCAGGAGAAATCTTAAATCAAAATTCAAAACATTGTCTCGGGCATTATACCATTTTTCTATTTTAGTGGTTACGCAAAGTTTTTTGACATCACCCCTCGGCATCCGCCTCGGGCATTTCCGCTAGGGCTACGAGTGCCTAGATTGCAGGAGCGGGCAAGCGAATAGTTGAACGGCTCAAATACCGGGGAAATGAGCCGTTCACTAGATTGCCCGCAACTTCTTGGGGAGAGGAAGTTTCCTCTCCCCGGGTCGGGCTCTGCTGGATTACCAGCAGTCTGCCCTCGCCATCCCCACTCTACTTTATTCATATCCGTGTTTGTTGTGTATGGCTTTCGCCTTTAGATTTTAGTATTGCACCAGCTGGGCGGCACTCGTCCTTTAGTCATGGACACCCTAGCGGAAATGCCCGAGGCGGGAAATGCATGTGCTTGACCCACCCTCCCGTTCGCGCACAAAACCGCCGTGAGGAAAAAAGGAGACGGCGGGCTCCCTTATTTATAGATCATCTTTCAGCTCAACCGCTTCTTCTTCGTCCAATCCTTCTGTGTCCATAATTTCTTTTACATGTTCAGCTTCATCTTGATCTAATCCATGATTTTCCATAAGTTCCAAAATTTCTTCGTCAACTTCTTCTGAATCTTCTTTTTTAAATTCCTCGTCCATTTTATATTTTAGAATAAAAAACCGAATGCCCAGTTTTTCCGGTTTGCTTAATTTTATTTTCCTTTTCTAATTGTGAGAGATATCTTGTAGCAGTTGCATCCGAAACGTGTAAAAACTTTTCGACTTCATCGTTTGTGATTTTAGATTTAGTGGAAAACAAATTCATAATCCGATCCAACTTTTTTCTTTTTCTAAACTGAATTGCAGATTTAGCTTTATTAAGAAGTTCAAGAACTCGGTTTCGGGAAGTTGGAATTACCGGCAGAGGCGTTGCCTCCGCCTTGGTTTGTGTTAACGGCTCACTCTCAGACTTCAACGGCTCATTTCCTGCCATTTGAGCCGTTCGGGTTTCAGAAGTTTGCGTAGGTTCAGAAATTCCTTTAGCTTTTCCGCCTTCGGCGGGTAATTCTTCGGGTTTTGCTTGTTCAGGGCTAGGGGTGGAAGTAGGCTCATTTTGGGGGTTATCATTATTGAGGGAAACCGGTATATCTGCATTTTTAGGGGATTCTGAGGCTTCAGGGTGCATATCGGCACTAACGGAAACAGAGGTAATTTCGGGTACTGGCCCTATGGGCTCTTGGGGGCTTGGTAGAATAGAGTTTTTCTCAGAATCTTGATTTTGAATTGTGTTTTGGTTGTCGGGAGGCATAAATAGATTATACCAAAATTTTGATTGAAAAATAAATAAAAAAGTGAGATGATTGAGTTATGAAAATTAAGGATTTTGATAAAGTTGATTTACCACGCGAAAAACTTGCGAAATACGGCTCAGGTAAATTAAAAGACCACGAACTTCTCGCAATTCTTCTCGGTTCTGGAATAAAAGGGTTGAATGTTCTTGAACTTTCTAAAAAAATTCTAAAAGTCGTTGAAAAAATTGGAATAAAAAATATAACACTAAAAGATTTATTAAAAATAAAAGGACTTGGTAATGCTAAAGCTTCGCAAGTGTTCGCATTGTTTGAATTAGGGAAAAGATTAAATTCTGATAATAAAACAGAAATTCTATCAGCTAAAGATGTTTGGAAATTATGCTCTGACATATGTGAATCAAAGAAAGAACATTTTCTCGCGTTTTATTTAGATACACAAAATAGATTAATTGAAAGACAAATCATTTCAATCGGTACACTTAACTCAAGTCTTGTTCATCCAAGAGAAGTTTTTGAACCAGCAATTGCTCTCCATTCAGCAAGCATAATAATTGCTCATAATCATCCGTCTCAAGATCTAAATCCGTCTACCGAAGATAAGAAAATCACCGAACGGCTCATTGAAGCAGGAAAAATTTTAGGAATTGAAATTACCGACCATGTTATTTTAAGTAAATCGAGCTATCTAAGTTTTCAAAAGGAACACCTCCTCTAAAACCCTATATATAGAGCAAAAAGTTATCCACAGGCTAGGGACTTGCTTTTTTAGTTTAAATGCAGTATAGTTGCTGTATGTATATGAAAATATCAAATTTTGCAGAGGTAATAAATGGCTATACCTTTAGAGGAGCCATAGAAACTGTTAAAACTAGGGATATTCTTGTATTACAGGCAAAAGATATAACCCAAGGGGAAAATATCACAGAAGCAGAAAAGTTAACCCCTATTTCGTTTAAGGGCACTCGCACAGCTTCCTTTCTTCAGAAAGATGATGTTCTTATCGTTTCTCGTGGTATGGGTGTTGGCTCATTTCGTTCTGCCATTTTCAATTTAGATGTTTCTAATATTATAGCTTCATCATCACTTTTAATTTTGAGAATAAAGAAAAAAGAAGTACTACCAGAATATATATCGCTCTATTTTAATTCAACAGAGGGGCAGAATAAAATTTTAGAAACAGTAGCAGGCTCATACATACGAGCAATATCACGGAAAAAGTTTGAAGAAGAAATAAAAATACCAATACCCCCACTAGAAACACAACACTCTTTAATCAAACTAAACCAAAATATCAAACAGCAAGAGAAAATATATGATAGGAAAAAAGAACTCAAACAAGAAATTATAAACGCAACTATTACAAACTTAATTAAAAAATAACATGACACAAAAAAAATACACACAAGAAGACCTCAATAGAATTCTCTGGCAAGCGGCGGACTCCTCTCGCACTCAAGTTGATGCGGGAATCTACAAAGATTATGTTCTTTCTATGCTCTTTTTTAAATACTTGAGCGATCTGTCAAAGAAAAGACACGAAGAATACAAAAAGCGTTTTGGGGGTGATGAAAAGCGCATTGAGGAGAAAATGAAACTTGACCGATTTTTTCTTCCGAAAAAATCTTCCTTTGATTACATCTATTCTGTTTTAGAGCAAGACAATGTTGGTGAAGAAATAAATAAAGCCCTTGAGCGAATAGAAGATGCAAACAAAGAAAAGCTTGAGGGTGTCTTTAGTGTAGATTTCAATTCTGAATCAACTCTTGGAAAACTTAACGAAAGAAACAAAATGCTTCGTCATTTAATTCACGATTTCGCAGGTATGGATTTATCAGATACTGGCGATGATATTATTGGAAATTCTTATATGTACATGATTGAACGCTTTGGTGCTGATGCAGGGAAAAAAGCGGGGGAATTTTTCACAGTAAGAAATGTTGCTCATCTTGTTGCAAAGCTTGCTGAGCCAAAGCCGGGTGCTCGTATATGTGACCCTTGTTGCGGTTCAGGCGGGCTACTTTTGCTCGCTGGTGAAGAGGTAGAAAAACAAGGTTCAACAAATTACGCACTTTATGGACAAGAATCAACAGGCTCTACATATCAGCTTGCTCGGATGAATATGTTTCTTCATGGGAAAGATTCTGCTCGTCTTGAATGGGGAGATACTCTCAATAATCCTCTTCTTGTAGAAAACGACCATTTAATGAAATTTGATAATATCGTGGCGAACCCCCCCTTTTCTCTTAAGAAATGGGGAGCAGAACATACTGAGGCTGATAAATATAAAAGATTTTGGCGTGGAGTTCCTCCAAAAGATAAAGGTGATTTTGCATTCATTACTCATATGGTAGAAACCGCCAAACCAAAGACGGGTCGCATAGCTGTGATAGTTCCACACGGTGTGCTTTTCCGCAGTGGAGCAGAAGGAAAAATTCGTGAGCAATTAATTGAAGAAAATATTATTGATGCAGTGATTGGGCTTCCAGCTGGATTATTCCAGACAACAGGAATTCCTGTTGCTGTTCTCGTGATAGATAGATCAAGAGAAAAAGGTGGAGCAAATGAAAAGAAAAAAGATATTTTTTTTATTGAAGCGTCAAAAGAATTTAAACCAGTAAAAGCACAAAACGTTCTTGAGGAAAAGAATATTGAGAAAATTTATGATACCTACAAGAAACGCAAAGATATAGAAAAATTTGCTCGCAGTGTAGAATTCAAAGAATTAGAAGATAATGATTTCAATCTAAACATCACTCGCTATGTAGATACTTTTGTAGAAGAAGAACCTGTTGATATAAAAGCAAACTTGAAAGAACTTGCTGAGTTAGAACCACAACTTCAAAAACTTGAAAAGCAAATGGCCGAATATTTAAAAGAATTAGGAGTTAAATAAAATATGAAAACATCAATTTTTGAAGAATTAAAAAAAATAAATAAATATGGTAAAGAATACTGGAGTGCTCGAGAACTTGGGAAAGTTTTAGAATATTCAGAATACAGATTTTTTATTCCAGTGATAGAAAAGGCAAAAATGGCCTGTGAAAACAGTGGTTTTCCCTCAGATGACCATTTCGAGGATGTACACGATATGGTTTCTATTGGGTCTGGTGCTGAACGCCAAATTTCTGATACAAATATGTCTAGATATGCCTGTTATCTAGCTGTGCAAAGTGCTGATTCATCAAAAGTAATCGTAGGAAAGGCAAAATCATATTTTGCTATCCAAACTCGCCGACAAGAGAATCAAGACCAACTTGAAGACGATAGTAAACGAGTTATGCTTCGTGAGGAAATGACAGAACATAATAAAAAACTTATGAGTGCGGCAAAATCTGCAGGAGTTTTTAATTATGCTAATTTTCAAGACGCTGGTTATATGGGGCTTTATGGCGGACTTCGTCAAAAAGATATCCATATTCGTAAAAAACTAAATGAAAAACAAAGTATTTTAGACCATATGGGAAGTGAAGAATTAGCTGCAAATTTATTTCGAGCCACTCAAACTAAAGCAAAACTTAGTCGTGAAAATATTCATGGACAGGGATTAGCAAGTACCGCACATCAAGAAGTTGGGGCAAAAGTCCGAAAAACCATTATTGAATTAGGTGGTACAATGCCTGAAAATTTACCGACCGAGGAAAGTATTAGAGAACCGAAGAAAAGATTGAAGACAGTAAATAAAAAATTATTAAAAGATAAAAAGAAATAAATCTATGGAAAACAACCCAAACAAAAATAGAGAATTATTTCAAAACTTTGCTAAAGATCTTATTGAAGCTAGATCAAAGTCAGATAAAGAGCTCAGAGATAGGAAAATTCAAGTAGAAGATCAGCGGAGGGATTTATTCAAATTTCTTATTGTCTTAATAATGGCAATTATAGGTTCATCTTATTTCTTAAAAATTTCTCATTCCAACGCATTATATTTTTCGGGAATTATTCTGCTTGTCTTTGTTGTGATTTTAATTGTTTTATATTTAAGAGAATCAATAGATAGGGAAGGAAATGATATGCAAAAATTGATATTTGAATTTAATGTCGGATACCATCAACAATTTGATTTAATTATGGAATATATCAATGGAAATAAATTTTCTAATGAGAATGTTATGGAATATTCTAAACAATATCAAGAATTACCTTTTATTAAACAGCTTAAAGAAAATATAGAAATTGAAAAACACCCAAATAAAAACTTACCCATGGAATATTTTGGGGAATTAATTAATTTTCTGTTTCTTTCCGGTTTATTTTTAATGCTTAGTTCTATAAGACCAGATTATATAAATTGGGTTGTTATCGTTTTAGGTGAAATATTACTGTTTCTTTTTTCTTCTGGAAATACTGCCAAATATATTTCTAACTTATTTTCAAAAATTACAGATTACTTGGTTAAAAAAATATTATATAAAAAAGTCGAGATTAAAAGAATTAGGAATTAAGAATTACAAAGGTCGAATTATTAATTTAGTTAAAAAAGTATATTTTATGACAAAACAAGCATGTTTGAATGAAGCAATAGAAATTACAAAAGAATGGTGTCGCGGAGGAGTAGCAGGAAGTCCATCAGGGATTTTAGAAGATGTTTATGAAAAAATTCTAGAATTAGCAAAAAATATAGAAGAATAATTATTTCTGGATTTACTTTTCTGCTTTATTGTGAGCAGAAAGGTAAGGATAGAAAAGGTTAATGGGAGTCGAATTTTAAAAGAATTAGGGATTAAATAAATATATGAAAAAGTTAGGAGAAAAATGGTCTATGTTTTGGAACATCGCCCTTGGGCCAGGTTCTGCTGTGTTTACTTTATTGACAATAAGTAGTTTGATTATTGCCTATGTTTTTAAAGATAACACTTTATTTTCAACACTACTTTCAATTCTCGGAAGTTTTTTTGCAGGATTTGCCGGAAATTTTATAAAAGATGACTATGAAAAAGTTTTGGGTCAGAATATTCTTGAGAAAAAAGGAAGATCAGCAGTTAGAACTTTAGAGTCAGTAAGTCGCCAGGTTAAGAGAATATGCTCTTATATTAAAGAGTCATTAGAAAGTGGTAAAAAACCAAACAACCAATTTTTAATTGAGCTAAATCGACATGTTTTTTCGATTGAAGATTACATTTC
>Ga0210044_10003087_pt1 | contig 24025 bp, 23 predicted proteins | sample CryGey13umfilter_2_FD_183959 | JGI IMG/M metagenome (GOLD analysis project Ga0210044, IMG submission 183959) | Groundwater microbial communities from aquifer in Utah, USA - Crystal Geyser 4/9/14 3 um filter (SPAdes) (version 2) | ecosystem: Environmental > Aquatic > Deep subsurface >... | reverse complement strand
GAATGGCCCGCTTTTCGTTTTCCTGTGGGCATGATGGAAAACGTTTCGCTTCGCTTCACGTTTCCCATATGCCCCACAGGTCTGCTACTCACCAGACCTTTTTACAGCAGTATAGGGACATAACCGCACTCGGAGAAAAACTTTGCTATTCATAAATGTAAAATTAAGAATAAACCTGAATGCAGAATCTGCAATCCCGTATGCAACCCGTCATGTGCCTGCCATAGAACAAGAAAAGTGAAAATTGTGTTGAGGATTCCCCGGACAACTGTACTGTTCTGGATCTTCTCTATTTTCCATATAACCTTAACTCGACCTTGACCCGGGGAACGGGTGACAGAGCGGTTTCACAGATTGCAAGTTGTCGGGCTGTGATAAACTGCGGGAGAAACATATGTGGAGGGAATGGATGAAGATTACGGTGTTTAACGGGAGCCCAAGGGGAAAGAACGGGAACACGAATCGGATCGTGGAGGCTTTCTTGAGGGGAGCAGAGAAGGCGGGGGCAGAAACAGAAAACATCTTTCTGGTTGAAAAAACCATTGAACACTGCCTGGGATGCTTTAACTGCTGGGACACGACACCGGGGAAGTGTAGTCGAAATGATGATGTGGAAGCCCTTCATTCAATTTTTCTCGCTTCCGACTTTGTGGTGCTGGCGTCACCCCTTTACACAGACAATATCACGTCGATCCTAAAGAAGTTTCTGGAACGGATTCTGCCGTTGGTGAATCCGTGTTTTGAATACATAAACGGGGAGACCCGCCACACCCGCCGACATGACCATTATCCCGATTTCATAGCGATTTCCAACTGCGGTTACCCGGAATATTCTCAGTTCCAGGTGATGAGCCACTTTTTCAAACGGCTGGCGCGGGAAACAAATGTCGCAGTGAAGCTGGAGATTTACCGGACCATGGGAGAATTGCTGAAGATCAAGCACATTCTGTTGAATCCAGTTGTGAACCGCTATCTGAAAAATGTGGAGAAGGCAGGGGAGCAATTTGTTCAAAACGGGGCAGTGGATGAAAAACTTCTTGAGAAACTGAAGGAGTCCCTGATCCCGGAAAAGATGTACAGGAAAATGGCCAATGCACACTGGAAAAAAAAGCTTTCCCGTTTATAGAAAACTGTCGGACTTCCTGAAGGAACGCTTCGGGGAGCGGGTGTACCGGGTGACAGTGGACGGAGGATTCACCTGCCCCAACCGGGACGGCCTGAATGGTCGAGTACAGCCCTGCGCATTCTGTGATGAACGGGGCAGTGGGGCAGCCCATATTGATGAAAAAGAGGCATTGCAGTTCCAGTATGAAACCGGGTGCCGTAAAATTGCAGAGAAGCTGGGGATACGTAAATTTATCCCATATTTCCAATCGTTTACAAACACCTATGCCGAGACGGATGTGTGCATTGCCCGTTATCTCTCCGTGATGGATGAAAGAGCGGTGGGAATCGCGATCGGAACGAGGCCGGACTGTATCGCGGATGATTTGCTGGACTGGCTGGGGAAACTTTCAGAAGAAAAGCTGGTGATTGTAGATCTGGGAGTGCAGTCGCTGACGGATCGGGTGCTGGACCTGGTGCATCGGGGTCACGACGCGGCTTCGGCAGTCAGTGCGTTGGCACGGCTGCGACAGTATCCGAAAATTCACACCTGCGCGCATCTGATTTTTGGTTTACCCACCGAGACACGGCAGGAGATGATGTGCGCCACGCGGTTGTTTTCCGAATTCGGGGTAAACGGGGTGAAGCTTCATCAGTTGAATGTGTTGAAACGTACTGAAATTGCCAGATGGTATGAAGATGGTCGGGTTTCCCCCCTGGAATTGGATGAGTACGTTGACATCGTTGCGAATTTTCTGGAGCGGATTCCGCCGGATGTCGTCGTTCACCGGCTTTCTGCCCGGGCGGACACCCATTCAGATTTGATTGCGCCGGATTGGGGACGGCTCCACCTGAAGCCCACCCAAAAAATTGTAGATGAGCTTCAACGAAGAAACAGCTGCCAGGGAAAGTTTTTTGGACAGAAACCTCAGGGGGCGGGTAGTACTGGTGACCGGTTATGATGAGAACAGGACACAGGTGGTTTTGAATGGTGGATACTGAGCGGTTGAAACAGGGCAACGAAGAAACCTTCAGAGAGTTTGTCAGTGAAACAGAGCGCCTGTTGATGTCGGTGAGCTTCGGAATTCTGTTGAATTCGGAGGATGCACGGGACGCAGTCCAGGAAGCCTACCTACGGTTCTGGCGGTCCAGGGAGCGCCTGGATTCCAATGGATACATTCAGGCTTACCTGGTACAGATTTTGAGGAATGTGTGTTTCACGATGTTGAAGAAGCGGGCAAATACATTGGGGATGGATGAAATCCCCGAACCGGGGAAGAAGGAGAATCCGTCTTCCCGCCTGGGAGAAAAGGAAGTTATTTCCAGGGCAATGGCAATTCTCAAGGAGAAGGAACGAATGATTGTGGCAATGATTCATTACGAAAATCTGGACTCCACTGAAGTGGGAATGATACTGGGGCTGTCCGCTTCCACCGTTCGCAGCCATTACCAGAGCGCCCGGACACGGATGAAGAATTACATTATTCGTTACTTTCCGGAATTTGCGAGGTGAAAACCATGAAGTGTAAAGAGATTCAGGAATTTCTACCATTGTTTCAGAAAGGGCTTCTGGATCCGGAGTTGACGAAACTGACGTCTGATCATCTGACTTCCTGTGAGTTGTGCCGCGAAGCCCTTACACTGGAAAAGCGGGTTTCAGATCGTCTGGATACTCTTTTTCGTGAGAAGGCAGAGGGAGCGTCAAGCGTTGATATTGCAGAAATGGTTCTGAAGAGATCACACGGTGAGCAATTTTCAATCAATCACGAACGCAAGCGGCTAAAACTTGTTTACCGTTTTGGCGCTGCAGCGGCGACAGTAGTACTTGTACTTTGGTTGTCATTTCTTTTTCGTCAGGTGAATCCGGTCATTGAAATTGGAATGATTCAGGAGGCGCCCGTTCGGACAGCCTTTTTGCCCGAAAGTCCGGTTCGAACCCCCAAAGTAAGGGATGTTCAGCGAAAAAGCACCGTAACACGGTTGAAAGAAAACGTAGTCTGGATTTCATATACCAATTAGGAGGTTTCAAAATGAGAAAACTGACAGTTTTATTGCTGGTTTTATTGGTTTCCGGCATTGGCTTTGCTCAGGACACGACTCCGAAAGAAACAGCTGACGTGCCGGCGAGACTGGATACAAAGGTGATTAAGTTGAAGGGACCGGAGTTATCCAATGCCTATTATAGTGCGATTCGGCGTATTGTTCGGGAAGATTATTCAACTGCTGCGAGCATAGATTATGATCAGATGAGTAATGTACTGGTGATAACCGCAACACCCATTACGATTGAAAAAGTGGAACGGCTTCTGAATAAGGTGGATGTGCGGCCGGATTCACTGACATTTCTGACTTACATCCTGCAGGTGGACGGCACAAAACAGTTTGATGCCGGGCTTGACAAGACGGTTGTGAAGGAATTAAAGGAAATTGATATCAATGGGGCAAAAATCATCTATAAGTCCCGGTTGAAGACGATTAGCGGAAAGTCTCTCTCTGCCAGCATGATCCCGGATAATAGCGCGGGATACCGACTGGGATTTCGCCCGGACGGGCGCCGTGGAAGCCTAGTCCTCAATCATTTTCAGGTTGAGAAACTGATCCCGGCCAAGGACGCATCCGGAAAGATTTTCTACGATAAATGGAGTGTTTTGGATACTTCTTTTCCGGTGAAGGAAGGGAAACCGGTGATCGTCGGGATTTCCAATAAAAAGGATGATGGCGTGGTTCTTGCGGTCATGTTGCTGAAAAAGAAATAGTGCCACCGCTTGCGGTGGCACCGTGATTTGTGATTCGTGACTTGTGATTAGCGGAAAAAGTCAGGAGAACAGATTCCAGATAGAGAAAAGATCTCTGTTCCTTGTCTTTTCTTTACTCAACCTTGGTTTTTACATAGCCTGCGGCGCTCTGTGCGCCGCTTATTTTTTCGGCTTTTGTTTTTCCTGCATATCCTGAAGGCCAGTCTGTTGCAGAATTTCCAATTCAAGGCCGTCGTAAGGACAATAGAGGTAATCTGAGTTCCGCCATATATGTCCCAGTGGGCAGACTTTGTCGCACTTGGCAGTAACAAAACGCAGGGCTATCAGTTGTCGAAGCCGAAAAAAGACAATATCACCCTTCACCGTTTTGCCGCGAAACTGTATGTCCTCAATGCTCTCAATCGGTTCAGATCCTGTTCTGAGAAGCGTGATGAACAGCTTTCCATCTTTTCGATCCATTGAAATGAGGCTGGAGAAAAATACGTGGCGGGACAGGCCGCCCGCTTCCGTGAACCAGAAGGCATTTCCTTCCGCACTCCCGGGGATGGAAATTTCAGTGAGTTGATAGGTTTTGTTGCGATCAAGCGTAACAATCGCCTTGACAGCCGGAGGTGTTGCCTCGGCAAAAACAAGGCAGGAAGCAAGACTAAGAAAGAAAAAAAGTGCCTTTGCAAACATCAGTAACCTCCCCTGTGACGGTCATGGTCCCGGTTTCGTGATCCATACTGACAATGAGTTCTCTGCCGGATGGGGGCACAAAGACTGTTTTGCCAGGCCGATGCATTCCTGCACTGAAAGCCGCGCATGCGGATCCACAGCAGAGTGTAAAATCCTCAACTCCCCGCTCAAAGGTAAGGATTTTGACTGTGCCAGTATTGTGTTCCCAGAAGGAGACATTCGTTCCGTTTGGAAAAACAGAACTGTGGCGGATTTTTTCAGCCTTCTCCCGGGTCTTTGCAATGTTTTTGGGATAACCATGAATAAAAAAGTGCGGATTTCCCACAAAGACGTAGCGCCCGGCAAAACCTTCCACGGTCATTTCCTGAACCTGAACCATTTCAGGTCGAAAACGAAGGGAGGATAACCCTTTTTCAAACGCAAGGGTAACGGGCACATGGAACAGGGAAAAGCTATATGGTATTTCCGGATGCTCCTGAAGCAGCCGGGCCAGGCACAGGGAACCGTTGATACAGAACGAAAGCGTCCCGTCCGGATCGAAGTGCCGCACTTTGTCTCCCTGAACCAGCATCAAGCCATCGGCACCGATGCCGAAATGAGGGCGGCAGATGCGTCTGGCGAGAACGGGTTCCTGGCCGGGAGGCACGAAGGACTGACCGTTCTTTTCAATAATGACGATAAAGTCGTTTCCTGAGCTGTGGAGCTTGTGAAACGCTATTCCTGCCATTTCTCTTTTTTCAACCCCTTCAGGCTGATGTCAAATACCCCGGCTGGGAGTTTCTGGTTGATTTTGCAATGATGAAATGTAATTTCGGTGACTGAGTCGTTTTTCTCTTCAACCTTGATACGATGAAACAACCTTGTGTCCGGATAGAGCCATACTTCGACAAGTTTCACGTGCTTTTTTACCCGCCGTTTCTTGGGAATAAAGATGATGTAAAGGTCCTTCAGTTTTGTGTCAATCTGCTTGATATAAAAATACTTGTTCAAAAACTTGAAGGCTTTGGACACATCCATGAAATTCATAATTGTGGATTCATACTTTTTGACCTTCAATTTGGAATAAACGCCACGATCCTGATCTACTTTGTACAGAAACTTACCTTCGGACATAACAGAAATGGTGTAGGGGTCGGTAAACTGCCAGAGAAACTTCGCCGGCTTTTCGTAATAGAATTTGCCCTTGGTGACTGCCGGTTTTTTCAAAAGCCGGGTAGACCGAACCTGTGTAAAGGATGCGGCCAATGTCTCGATCGTCTCATACTGGCTGGTTGTTTCCTGAAGGAGTTTTTCTACCTGATCTGCTGTCAGGGGATTTCCCATTGCATTTACCGGCAACGCAATCAACACAAGTACAAACAGGAGGCCGAGAAATTTACTCAGTAAAAATGGGTCCTCTACACGCATATCAGCCCTTGCTCAATGATTCGAGGAAATCCACATTCCCCTTGAATTTTCCAAGACGCTCCGTGAGGAGTTCCATTTTTTCGACCACGGAAAGAGGTGCCAGCACCTTGCGAAGTATCCACACGCGGTTCAGTTCGAAGTCGCTGATCAGGAGCTCTTCTTTTCTTGTTCCTGAACGGTCAATATCAATAGCGGGGAACACCCGTTTGTCTGCCAGTTTGCGTTCGAGGATCAGCTCCATATTACCAGTGCCTTTGAATTCTTCAAAGATCACATCATCCATGCGGCTACCGGTTTCAACGAGAGCGGTAGCGATGATCGTCAGGCTGCCGCCTTCTTCGATATTACGGGCCGCACCGAAGAAGCGTTTTGGTCGCTGCAAGGCGTTGGAATCAACACCACCGGACAGGACTTTGCCGCTCGGGGGGACGATTGTGTTGTAAGCACGGGCAAGGCGGGTGATGCTGTCCAGGAGAATAACCACGTCTTTCTTGTACTCGACAAGACGTTTTGCTTTCTCAATCACCATTTCGGACACCTGGACGTGGCGCGTTGCCGGTTCATCAAACGTGGAGCTGATGACTTCCCCGTTGACGGAGCGCTGCATGTCAGTGACTTCTTCCGGCCGCTCGTCAATGAGTAGCACGATGAGAAATATCTCCGGATGGTTTGCAGAAATACTGTTGGCAATGTTCTGGAGAAGGACAGTTTTACCTGTGCGGGGCGGGGACACGATCAGACCGCGCTGGCCCTTGCCGATGGGAGTCAACATGTCCATGATCCGGGTGGACATCCGTTTCGGATCAGGAGTTTCCAGTTTAATCCGTTCATCCGGATAGAGAGGGGTCAGGTTGTCGAATAGTGCCTGACGCTTGTATGACGGGGGCTCAAAATTGATAGCCTCAACTTTAATAAGTGCAAAATAGCGTTCTCCATCCTTTGGAGGACGAATCTGACCGGAAACAGTATCTCCTGTCCGAAGTTCAAACTTCTTAATCTGGGAGGGTGACACGTAGATGTCATCCGGGCCGGGGAGGTAGTTGTAATCCGGCGCACGGAGGAAACCGAATCCTTCCGGCAGGATTTCAAGAACCCCCTCAGAAAAGATGAGGCCATTTTTCTCGGTCTGTCCCTGGAGGATGCGGAATATCAATTCCTGCTTTCTCAGGGCCGTGGCCCCCTCCAGTTTCAGTTCTTTCGCAATCGACATAAGTTCGTCAATTGTCTTCTCTTTCAATTCAGCGATATTCATTCTTGTACTCCTTGAAGGGATTTTAATTCGCTTAGGATTTGTGCAACCAATAGGTCAACTCCATCGCCGGTTCGTGACGATACGGGGAAGAACCGGTTGTGATCAAACGCGGTATACGTATTCTTAAGTATTGAGAGGTTTTTTGCAAGCTGGTTTTTTGACAACTTATCGATTTTTGTTGAAGCCACCAGGAATCGAAGGTTCAATTTGTGAACATAATCAAAGAGCTCCAGGTCTTTTTTCTGGGGTTCGTGGCGGCTATCTACAAGAAAAACAAGAAGGATGCGATCTGCAGCTTCCATCAGGTACTTGTCAATCATCTTGTGCCAGTCGGTTTTCATCTGCTTGGAAACCTTGGCGTAGCCGTAACCGGGAAGGTCAACAAGCAGGAATTGATCATCCACGTTGAACAGATTCAAAAGACGGGTCTTGCCCGGAGTTCCCGAGACTTTCGCCAGTTGTTTGCGTCCCGAGAGTTTATTGATCAGGGAAGACTTTCCGACGTTGGATCTTCCTGCAAATACAAGATGGGGCAGAGGAATGTCCCGGAATTCTCCATAGTTGGGCGCGCTTTTGATAAATGTGAATGTTTGTCCAATACGCATAAGCAATCCTTACCGAAACAGCGTTCTTATTTTGGCCGCTCAGTCTCGGTTTTGTTTCTGTTGAAGCGCCGTCTTTCTCTTTCGGGACGGTAGAATGACCGGTTCCGGTTCTCCAATTCCAAACATGATGTCCAGCACGTTGTCCATTGTCTTGACGAAATGAAATTCCATGACATTCTTTATTTCTTCCGGGATGTCCTTCAAATCCCTTTCGTTTCCTTCCGGCATAATGACTTCGAAGATGCCGGCGCGATGGGCAGCCAGCAGCTTTTCCTTAATCCCACCAACAGCGAGGACCCGTCCCCTCAGGGTAATTTCCCCGGTCATGGCGATCTTATTGCTTACAGGGCGGTTGGCCAGTGCTGAGAAAATGGCAGTGGCCATGGTCACGCCTGCGGATGGACCATCTTTCGGGATGGCACCTTCCGGGATGTGGATGTGAAGATCAATGTTCTTGAAGCGTTCCACTGGAATTCCCACGCGTTCGTGGTTCGCTTTGATGAAGGAGAGAGCGGCCTTGACTGACTCTTTCATAACATCGCCAAGTTGTCCGGTGATTTCCACTTTCTCGTTTCCCGGCATGCTGATGACTTCGATGAAGAGGACATCTCCACCCACCGACGTCCACGCGAGGCCGGTTGCCACACCAACCATGGGAGTCTCTTCTGCAATCTGGTTTCGAAAACGGGGTATCCCGAGCTTTTCGTAAACGGTTGTTGTGGAAACAGGAACGGGTGTTTTCAATTTCCCGTCAGCAGCCTCCACAGCAAATTTGCGAAACAGTTTCTCAATGTTTCGTTCCAGGTTCCGAACGCCGGCTTCCCGTGTGTATTTCTCAATAATGGTTTCAATTGTGTCGCTCTTGAATGTTGGCTTGAACTTCTTCATCCCCGTTTCCCGAACCTTTTTAGGAATTAAGTGTCGTCTGGCAATTTCTACCTTCTCATTGAAGGTGTAGCCGGGTATTCGGATGATTTCCAGGCGGTCCCGCAATGCAGGAGGAATCGTATCCAGTATATTGGCGGTTACGACAAAAAACACACGGGATAAGTCATAGTCGATGTCCAGATAATGATCCACAAAATGGTGATTCTGTTCAGGGTCCAGAGCCTCTAAGAGAGCAGACGAGGGATCTCCACGGAAATCGGACGAGAGTTTATCAATTTCATCCAGCAGCATCAGGGGATTGATTGTTCCCGCTTTTTTCATCAGGTGGATGATGCGACCGGGAATTGCGCCGATGTAGGTGCGCCGATGCCCACGGATTTCCGCTTCATCCCTGACACCGCCGAGTGACATTCGAACAAATTTTCGCCCCGTCGCTTCCGCAATAGCCTTTGCCAGGGAAGTTTTCCCCACCCCCGGTGGTCCAACAAAGCAGAGAATAGGATTCTTACTCTTACGCGTAAGTTTCCGGACAGCCAGGAACTCGATAATCCGGTCCTTGCAGTCGGCAAGTGCGTAGTGATCCCGATCCATTATCGCTCTTGCCCGGGTAAGGTCCAACCGGTCACGCGTGCGTTTTGTCCAGGGAATATCAAGGAGCCACTGGATGTACGTCCGGGAGACCGAGGCCTCCGCCGACGAGCCGTTCATCATCTTGAGACGCTTCAGCTCTTCTTTCGCTTTATCTTCCGCTTCGGGGCTCATACCGGAGTCCTTGATTTTGTCTTCCATAATCTGCATTTCGCTGTCGCCATCATCTCCCAGTTCTTCCCGGATGGCTTTCATCTTTTCAGTCAGGAAGTACCGTTTCTGGTTTTCGTCGAGGCTTACCCGTACCTTCTGATCCAGTTCCTGCTCCATGCGGTAAACAAAGGTTTCCTTCTCAAGGAGTTCCAGAAGCCGCAAGAGTCTGAAATATGGAGAACGAATTTCCAGAAACCCCTGTTTCTCAGTCAACGGGAGTTTCAACGCGAATACCATCATGTCGGCAAAGGCGTCCGGGCGGTCCGCCATTCGATGCGCTTTTTCCAGATACTTGATGTCAGCTTTTTCCTTTGCCAGTTTTGGAAATTTCTTAATCAGTTGGATGACTTTTGGAATCTGTTGCAGGCTCTCCGTATTTGCGTTGCCCCGTGGCGGAGGAAGGGTTAGTCCTTCGGCAAAAAACATACCATCCACCGGATGAATGGCATTCACCTCAAACCGTTTGATTCCACGGATCGTGCAGAGATAATTCAGCCCGTCTTTTTCAGTGATGAAGGTCTGAAACTGAATCAGCGTACCCATGGAAAAGAACTGCTCTTGCGTCAGCTTTTTCAGGTTTGTACTCCGTGTTGCCAGTGCGACCATGGTGCCTCCATGGGTTAAGGCGTATTCAAATGGTACAGATAATTGTGGAAAAGAGATGGCGATGTCTGTTTCCACTTCAGGGAAAATCACATTGTCAGTTAAAGGGAGAACAGGCAGCCGGTCTGTCATGTTGTTCATCCGGTTTTTTTCCGAGTCGTTAAAGTGCGTTTCACGTCTTTGGCCGTAACCGTAAGTTCTGAACGGTCAGCCATAGAAGGGGATTCAAACATATAGTCCATCATAACCTCTTCCATGATCTGACGAAGTCCCCGTGCTCCGAGGCCGCTGTGCGTGGCTTGCTCGACAATAGCGGAGATGGCACCATCTGTGAAACGAAGCTTTATTTTGTCCAGTTTGAAAATATGTTCATACTGGCGGGCGAGGGAATTTTTTGGCTCCAGCAGGATGCGTTTCAGTGCAACTTCATCCAATTCATCCAGTACTGCGATGACCGGAATTCTCCCCACCAGTTCAGGGATCAGACCATACTTGGTTAGATCCTCGGACATGATGTGGTGGAGAATACCATCGGATGAGACCATTTCCAAACTTTCATTCTCACCGGTTTTGAAACCTACTACCTTTCGTCCCAGCCGGTTTGAAATAGTCTTTTCAATGCCGACAAAGGCACCCCCACAGATAAACAGTATATTGGATGTATCAATCTGAATGAACTCCTGGTACGGATGCTTCCGTCCACCCTGGGGTGGGACATTGGCAGTGGTGCCTTCCAGAATTTTCAGCAGTGCCTGTTGAACGCCTTCACCGGAGACATCCCGTGTGATAGACGGGTTTTCGCTTTTTCTTCCAATTTTGTCAATTTCATCTATATAAATGATACCCTTTTCTGCTTTTTTTACGTCAAAATCGGCGTTTTGAAGAAGCCGCAGCAAAATATTTTCCACGTCTTCTCCCACATAACCCGCCTCTGTCAAAGTTGTAGCGTCAGCGATGGCAAACGGAACCTGAAGGCTGGTGGCAAGGGTCTGAGCCAGCAGGGTTTTCCCCGTGCCTGTCGGACCCACCAGCAGTACATTGCTCTTTTCCAGTTTGACCTGGTTAGATTGCCGGTTGTGCTTAATCCTCTTGTAGTGATTATAAACAGCTACTGACAACTTCTTCTTGGCTTCGTCCTGCTCAATGACATATTGATCCAGTGTGGCCTTGATTTCCATCGGTTTCGGGAGGTCCTTCAGTTTGCTGTTCATTACATCAGGTACAGCGGCTTCATCATCCTGTTGCAGAATTTCCGAACAAAGGTCAATGCATTCGTTGCAGATAAAAACGCCATTTCCCATGATGAGCTTTTCGACTTCATGGTCGGGGCGACCGCAAAAGGAGCATTTGTTGTTATTGTCGACCTTCTGTTGTTTAGTTGTCATCTCCTGTTTCCTCTTTCTTTGTGATAATGCGATCCATCAGTCCGTAAGAAATTGCTTCTTCCGGTGACATGATGTTGTCGCGGTCCGTATCTTTTTCAATCTGAGACACCGGCTTTCCGGTGTGTGATGCCAGAATGGTGTTGAGCAGGGATTTGATTCTGGCGATTTCATTCGCGTGGATCTGGATGTCCGATGCCTGTCCCTGCATGCCCCCCATTGGCTGATGAATCAGGATTCGCGAATTGGGTAGGGAAAACCGCTTTCCCTTTGATCCGCCGGCTAGCAGAACTGCTCCCATGGAAGCGGCCTGGCCGATACAGATTGTGCTGACATCCGGTTTGATAAACTGCATCGTATCGTAAATGGCCAATCCTGCGGAAACAGAGCCGCCGGGAGAGTTGATGTAGATAGAAATGTCCTTGTCAGGATTTTCTGCTTCCAGAAACAGAAGCTGGGCAATCACTACATTTGCGACATTGTCATCGATTGGCGTTCCGATAAAGATGATATTGTCTTTCAGCAGGCGTGAATAGATGTCGTACGCCCTTTCTCCCCGTCCTGTCTGTTCAATCACCATCGGAATTAACATGCTATTCCTCCGTTCCTTCTTTCGGTTCCGAAGGGCTTATCGCAACCGGTTTTTCTTTATGGTCATGGCCTTCGTGGCCTTGGTCATGGCCTTCATGGCTCATATCCTTTTCCTCAAAAGAGGCCTTTCCCACCAAAAGATCAAAGGTCTTGTCATTGCGGACCATTCCCTTGATGTTGTCCAGCTCGCCCTGCTCCTCAAAAATCTTACGGACTTGTTGTACCGTGGCATTTTCTCCAAACCCTGCGGCGGCTTTTTCCAGCACATTGTCTATTTCTGATTCTTCAACTTCTACTTTGTACAATTCGGCAAAGCGGGCGAGCAGGAGTGATTCTTTTACCCGCTGTTCAGCCTCCCCTTTACTTTGTTCGTAAATTGCCTTGATTTTATCTTCATCCTTTTCCATAGGGATTCCATAACGGGCCATCTGGCTGAAATAATTTTCAGTCATCTTACGCGCTTCTTCGTGCGCCAGGGTAGGCGGTGCTTCAAATTCGTATGTACTCAACAGGTGATCCAACACGGCGCGCTGCTTTGCGGACTTTTCAGCCTGCTCGTACTTTTCAGCTAGATTCTGTCTGATATCTTCCTTCAACGCATCCAGCGTATCGAACTTTCCCATTTCTTTTGCGAAATCATCATCGATTTCAGGTATCGTCTTTTCCAGGATCTGTTTCAGTTCCGCGACAAATGAGACAGTTTTTCCCTTGAGCATTCCGTATCTTTCATTATCCGGATAGGCGGTCGTGAATGTCTTTTCTTCACCAACGGTCATGCCGACAAGCTCCGGAACAAGGGGTGCCCAGTAGCCGTCAGCCTGAAGCTCCAGCTCCAGTTTCTCATTGTTGATAAGGGCTTTCCCTTCTTTGTCTTTGCCTTCCAACCGGATTTCCACGAAATCATTCTTTTCAGCTTTTTCCTTTTCTACAGGTTTCAGTTGGGCCCGTTGTTGCTGGAGATCTGCCAGTACCTTTGCGGCGGTTTCTTCCAGATTCTTTTCCTGTTTGGGGATGGTCAATGTCGGGTTGTCCATTTCCTTGATGTCAAATTCAGGAAGAATCTCCACATAAAAGCCGGCTGAAACCGAATGATCGGGATTCAGTTTAAAATCTACAATTTCTTCACGGATAATTTTCCCCAGTTCTTTTTCCGCTCCTTCCGCTGCGGCGGGATACTTGTCGTTGGCTACAAAGCGGATTATTTCCTGTTCAATTTCTCTCCGGAACCGTGTTTCAACCAGGTGTCGGGGTGCTTTGTTCTTTCGAAATCCGGGAATTTTGACCCTTTTTTTCAACTCATTGATTACAGAGGTGTATTCTTCGTTAATTTCTTCAGGTTTCAAGTCAATCAACAGTTTTCGAGTAACAGGACTCAATGTCTCAACTCTGGTTTCCATGTGGAATCTCCTTATTTGATCATTGCAAATTGTTATTGGATTTATGGTGCGAGAGGGGGGACTCGAACCCCCACACGCGAAGCATACCAGATCCTAAATCTGACGCGTCTACCAGTTCCGCCACTCTCGCATTTCTGGCAGAACCCGGCGGTGTTCAACAATGTGGATTTTAGAACGTTACAGAGCAATGTCAAGAAAAATCTTCGGATAGAAGCACCGTGGAAGGCTTGCGGTGCCGCAAATGGTGAACAGAAGATGATGTGGCGGGTGACTTGAAAAGGAGCCGGAAATTTGTAGGGTAGCTGTCTCCCCCTTTCCGGAAACGGTTTCGATGCGGGGCGAAATCTCCTTCATATGATATAGGCTGTATATATTTATGATGCGTGCCGGTGTTATAGCCGGGATTTTCCGGAACCATCCGGGAGATGTCTGGAATGAGCGTACTACTGTAAAGGATCTGGATTCAATCGAATACTTTTTCTGAGTGAGGCAGCATGCTCCGTAGGGGACAATTTGCCGAAGCGAAGGAGTTTATCCAGTACCTGTACCTGGTTTCCCCTGGATCGTTTTGGATATGTTCGGGGGTTGAAAAGGACTGGGTTCTGCAAAATACCTGCCAGAAGTGCAGATTCCTCCCAGTTCAAAGATGCCGCAGATTTACCGAAATAGTATCTCGCAGCCGCTTCGATGCCCTGAATATGCGGTCCCCATTCGGCGATATTCAGATAAACTTCAAGAATTTCATGTTTGCTCAGTGCGCTTTCAATATACAAGGTAAGGATGGCTTCACGCAGTTTCCTGCGCAGTGTTTTTCTGGGGCTCAGATACATGTTCTTGGCCACCTGCTGGGTAATCGTGCTGCCGCCCCTCACATATGCCCCTGCTCGAACGTCGCGCACAACGGACCGCATGATTTCGGGAATGTTGAAGCCGTTGTTAGCATAAAATGTAGGGTCCTCCCAGGTGATAACGGCTTGCTGAAGCTCGGGGGAGATGTCATTGAGGGGAACCCATGTTGCGTAGGGTTTGGAGGGGTACCGTTTCAAAATGGTATCCCGGATTTGAGATTCCCCGGGCAGATCGGACGAAGCCTGATGGACAACCCATGCGCAAAAACCAATCAGTAATCCGAATGACAGAACAGAGACGACGACAACGGTTTTAACTTTGCGATACATTGTTCTACCCATGGCGCCGGGAGACCACCGGACCGATTCTTCCGCAATCGATACTGTTCAATACTGCTCGTTTCCCGGTTCATTTTCATGATAGTTTACATCAAGGGTCGAATAGGCCTTCCGTCCACCGGTGACAATCTCATAAAATCCAGGCAGCATGCTGATGGCAGTGGAAACCGGACCACCCAGTGAGGACAGGGGACTGGGAATCTGGGCAGACACAAAGCGGCCCGAGGCAGTTACCTTATGAAAATCATCCTTCCACAGGGTTCCATCTTGAGCCGGACAAGGCATTGCACGGAGCGTTACAGCGGCTTTTCCGTTCTCGTTGGTAAGCATCCTTGTGTTGGCAATGAATTCATCTGCATCGTGGAAGGCAACCCTTTTCCCGATCTGTGGACTGAAGTCCCAGGTGATCTCAACATTCTGTAGCGGACCGTTCTCTGGAATAGACTTTCCCACTAGCCATCCGCATTTGGCTACTTCTGCTGAAACCTCGCATTGGAATGTGGCCACGGCGGTGAATTGATATGTTGGCAGGGAGTCGTCCATTCTTGATTTGTTGGTATGGGGAAGACTGATCACTAGTCCTCCGGCTGGACGGATTTCAAGTTGAATGCCCCGGAGAATCAGGATGTCTCCCAGAACACCGAGTACGCTCATTGAGTTGCCCAGCCCTTTTGCCGCCACTCCCACGGCTTTGCCGGGCAGTTTTTCCATAAAGTCAGGCAATAAGGAAGATCCTTTTTCCCAGTAAGACTTGGCTTCTTTTCCGGCTATCTTGTCACACAACGACGATGCGTAAACCGGTGTACTCAGGGAAAATGATCCAACAGTAGACCGGACCTCGTGCTCTGGTGGTGCCGGAACAAAGAAGTCCAGAAAGATCAGAAAAGACTGAATGTCGTCCACGTCCAGCTGGTCAATCGATCTCGACGTTAATTCTCCCAGCGAGTGTGGCGTTACCTCATGCCGGGCCAGTCCGTCGATCAGCAGGGGCAGGAAGTTTTCCGGCCGGTCCGGATGGGCAACCGCGTCCTGATACCGTTCAGCCAGGAGCTCTCTAAATGCCTGATCAAACGTATTGTTCTGGTCTGTTTTAAAAACTAGTTTTGCAATGAGGCGGTTGTGTGCAGGCATTCCCGTTACGTTCCTGTCAATGTAAGAGCGGGCCAGGATTCCCCTTTGAAAATCATAGAGATAGAAGTCTTTATCGTTTCGCTCGGCGCCCGCCAGTATCTGTTTGTTATCAATTGTATAGATCCCCAGGTGGATCTTTTTGCAAATATCCAAAAGGGTGTTTTTTGCGGCTTTTTCATCTCCCTTGTCTCGGGCCGCAGCGAGGCGATCGGCCAGACGATAAGCCGGGTTGTTTTTCAGAGGATGGTTCAGATAGGGGGAAATGGAGGGTTGCAGGGCGGATTTGATGCCGGATTGAATGCTTTGCATTTCGAACCAGGATTGCCACATATGGAATGCGGTCAGCCCGCCAAAAATAAATATAAAGAAGAAAACCGGAACGCCTACGATTGTGAGGAAAAACTTAGCCATTGTCCCTCTTGGCATCTGACTGCTTTCTTCACGAGAACTGGCAAGGGTCTCTTCCAGCCGGCGCATTTCGTCGTCGTGGGCTCGTAGCAGTCCAAGGCTTTCCAGCAACGCCGGGGCATCAGAACCTTCATTTACTATTAGTTGTCCAAGTTCTCTGATTAAATTGCCGGTCTTTCCGGAGAGTTCGTTCTGCTGACTGGATAGGCCTTTCAATTGCTGCTCCAGAGCACGGATACCCTGTCCGAGATCGGTCAGTTCAGCTTTTTTCTGTTCGGACAACTGTTGCTCGTGTGCGCTTGCCTGCTCCAACTGCTCCTGCAGAGTTGCAAGCTGGGGCTGCACACTGTTCAGATAGGAGTCGACCTGAGTCAGGTAGTCCACCAGTTTATGACGTTCCTGTTCCCGCGCGGCTATTTGACGCTCCGGATCCTGCGTGTGGTCGGAAATAGCAGCCGTGGATTCGTTTCCACGCAGACTTTCCACTTCCCTTTGAATGGCCTCCAGCCGGGATCGGGTAGTACGATCGGCTTCATGCTGAGCTAGAATAGCCCGATGGAGCTCGTCATATGCCTGTTTCTTGCTCAGAATGTCCGCGGATGCGCCCTGGAGTTTCCCGTTCCACTGCTTTTCCGCTTCCTGGTACGCGACAGTTTTATCCTGAAGAGCAGATTGGGCAGCATGGGTGGCCGCTGGCACAGTGCCGGATTGTCCGGACAACGTAGTCAACGTTTCCCATACGGTATCGGAACCGGCAACCCTGATACCGTTTTGCCACGCAGCCTGGCCAATATTGGCCAGCAGTCCGGTTCGATTGACCTGTGCTTTCTTTAACTGGCGGCGCCACTTGCGCCTCGCCCATTTGCGCCCCCATTCCTTGATCGCTGATCGAAAGAAGCCTCTGGAAGGACTCTGATTTGATGAATGATGAGATGACGGTTGGTTTGACATATTCTCACTCCCTTAACGCACAAGACTGTTTGCCGGCCAGTCAGGAAAACCGATTGGCTCATTGGGTTAACCGCAATTATGAATGATCTGACAGGTAGTGTATCGGATACATATATCCGAATCAAGTGATTCCCCCTGATTCGAATCTGCACACGACTGATCCAGTTCCCCAAAACTCTCAAAGGCACGTCGTGCCTCGGAGTCGTGATGATAAAGGCTCAATGAGTTCTAACTGTTTAACTTCCTTGTGTTACGCCTTTTGCTCATTTCTTTCTGATCATAACACTTGAAAACTGAACGCAGAATATTTTCTGTAAATGCCGATTCACAACAGGGGGTTGGATTTTGGGTTGCAATTGAAAAGCTGGGTGCTATAATTTCAACAAATGAAAGAAGACCTCAGGAGTGAACTGTTGAAAGTTATGAAGTGCTTGCGGCTAATTGTTCCGTTCGTTTTTCTATGCATGATTTTTGGACCCGTACCTGCTCGCGCTGAGAGCCGGGGGGTCAGTGGGCAGTTGCAGACTGCTTTGATAAATGGAGTACAGGCAAAAACGCAGAAAGAACAGCAGGAAGCCATTCGAAGAATGCGGCGTTCCGTGCACGAGGGCGGTTACAAAATCGTGCCGTTTACGGAAGAGCTTTTTCTCTCGTCGAAAAAAACTTCAGGGCCAACAACTTTTGAAAGAGCATTGAACGAATGGAACCCGGAATTGAAAGCTGGCCGCTTCCCCATGATTGACAGGTTAATCATGGCAGGTAAGGTAAAAGTAGCCCTGGGCTCATTTGTGAGGACGCTTGGTGCTATTTTGAAGGATCCGTTGAATATCGTCCGAGTTCTCCAGAACGTATTTGAGGGCCTTTATTTCCTTGGCATGTCGTTTTTCGCCATTTTCGGTATCATTGCAATGATAAAATATGGTCGCTGTTTTCACCACGATATCACCCGCTATATGGAAGCGCGCATTTCATCAAATTTTCTGAGAGTGGTGGCGGTTTCGCTGCTCTATCTTTTGCCGGTTCTTTTCACAGTTCCGGTGAGGTACCTGCCGATGTGCTGGATATTGCTTCTTTCACCGTACATTGCGAAAAGAGAAAGGATTGGACTGGTCCTGAGTATCGGGTTGACCATTGTTTTTGTGTTGGGGTTTGCCTACGCGGCCAGGGTTGGAAACCAGGTCTCTTCTCCCGAGTTTCTCTATTACCGGTCATTGCAGATGCCATTTTCGCAGGTGGAAGGATTTAATCCAAAACCCCAACTGGAGCTATTTTCAAAAGCGACCAATCGTATGCGACGTGGACAGTTTTCGGATGCCATTTCGTTTTATAAAGAAATTAATTCTTCCTCCTATCTGTATCCTTTTGCGCTGAACAATATTGGCGTTGCCTATTTTCATCTCAATGAATTCGAGTTGGCCCGTGACTTTTTCAGGGAAGCTGCACAAAAAACCAAGGAACTGGAATCACCTGGCTACAATCTGGCTGTTGTTATGCTGAGTACCTACAATCTCTCAGAATCGGATAGCGAATTAAAGTCAAGCTATGAAAAAGACGCTGATCACACCATTTCGACGCTGCTGGATCAGATCAAGCGACCGGTGCCACTTCTAGAAGTACCTGGGATCCCATTTCTTTACAGCAAGATCTTTAAGATGAGTTTTGAAAATTCTTCCGCATCTGGTGAAGTTTCGGGCAAGAAGGAAATGTCGTTTGTAATTATACTGTTGCTCCTGTTTTTGTCCCTTTCATTTCTGTTCAGGGATCGGGATATGTCGGAAAGTTGTTCCCGCTGTGGAAATGCCTTTCGGTTCCTGGAATCTCATAATGACAGCATGTGCAAACAGTGTGTGACTGTTTTTGTGAAGAAGGAAAATCTGGATTCCGGAAAAAGAATGGCAAAAGTTGAAAGTATCCGCAGATACAATCGGGTCCGCAAAATTGTTCAGGGTGTGATCGGATTTCTTGTGCCCGGAAGCTATGGTGTTTTTGTTACGGGAGGCGCGGTTCGGGGTGTGCTGTTGTATTTTCTTTTTTTCGGTTGCCTGTTGCTGGTTCTGGGTGAAATCAAACTATTTGGCAGCTGGTTTTTGGCCTTGCCATTTCTTTTAATCATTGTCCTGCTTATCAGCGTAAACCTGTTCGGCATTTTGCCGACCCTGGGAGAAGAGTAAATGGCACTTGAAGGAACGTTAAAGGATTTCAGCCTTGCCGATATTTTCCAATTGATTGGGATTCAGAAAAAGACAGGTATGTTGATATTGAGAGAGGGGGATGATCTGGTCCGGGTCAGTTTCCAGAACGGCACGATTGTGGGTTCTGAAAAGGAATCCGAACAGACAGAATCCAGACTGGGGCATGTGCTGGTCAAGAGAGGTGTGATTTCTCAGGAGCAGTTGAATCGCGCGCTGGAAATACAGGCTGAGAGCCTTCAGCGGTTGGGGCAGGTCCTGGTGGAGAATGGATTCATTGGTTCCTCAGATCTGCAGGAGGCCCTGAAGAATCAAGTCCTGCAAATTGTATATAGCCTTTTTCGGTGGAAAAACGGTCACTATCACTTTTCTCCCCGGGACGTAGTGGATTTTGACAAGGAGAACTTTGAACCCATTTCCACTGAAAGTATCCTGATGGAAGGTCTGCGTATGCTGGATGAATGGCCGCTGATCGAACGGGTTATAAATGATCCGTATGTGGTCTTCAAGCGAACAGACAAGGCTACGAAAGTGAAAGATTCTTTTTCCTCTTCGTTCGACGATCCCATTGTGGGAACTGATCTGGAATCAGTCAGTTTGCCTCACGACCAGGTATATGTTTTACAACTGATAGATGGTGTTTCATCAGCCAAGGAAATCGGAGATAAGTCCAAATTGATAGAATTCGAAACGTATCGAAGTCTGTATGATTTGTTCGAAGGCGGCTTCATCGAAAAGACCGAATATACGATCCCGGCCGTTTCGGATTACTATCGGTATACGGAAGAACGGAAAGAGTACAGCACTCCAGTGGCAATTTTTGTGGGTATCCTCTTTATGATTGGATTTGCGCTGTCATTCCATAGTCCTGTTGGAAAGCTTTTCCCGGCTTACAGTCGGATTGACCATCAGACAGACGTGGAGAAGCTGAAGGAATTCAGTCGACTTGAAAAGACAAGGATGGACGAGCTGCATCGAATCATCAAAAGTGATTTTTCTGTGAAGCCCGGAAGCATGATCACCGTGGGAGAGGAGCGATATATGCTACCTGGCCAGTACGGACTTAGGATTCCATTCTCGATTCAATGGCAGACAATTGAAACCAATGAACCCGTTGAAAAGAATGAACCTGTTGAAAAGAACTGATATATTATTCTTCATATATGGGTGTCAGTGGATCGCGGTTTTCTTTATTCCAAACACAACTCCTGATTATTTTCTCGTGGGAATGACTTTTTTCTTTCTCCTTATCGCTCCCCGTCCCTGGATTTTTCTCCTGGCTCAGATTGTTTTTATTGTTGTTTCTCCGGATGCGGCTTTCCGTGCCATTTCTTTTGGTCTTCTTTTCCTATTTCTGCACGACAAAAAAGTCCCGTTTCGTTTATCTCTGGTGCTGCTCACGACGTTGTTTCTGGTTCTTGCCCAGTACGACGGATTTCGAATACCAGTGGTTTTTCCGGGCGTTCTGGCGTTGGGGGCACTTGTATACGCGATCTCCCGTGTGAAGGGACTTGTCGGAGTCTTGTCACCCGCTTTGCCCGGATATCTTATTTCTTCGATATTATACATATTTTTTTACCTGCTCTGGGAACACGCATACCGGTTCAAGCCGGTGTCCGCGATTCCCCTTGATTTGATTCAATTGACAGCGGTAGCGGTATTATTCTGCACGATCCGCCCTGGAGGCTATGGTGGAACTGAAGGAGATGCGGCGGCTGGTACTGAATCCGGCGACGTCGACATCAATTCTGGAAGAAATATTTGAAAAGAATCGGCAGGAAACCCATGCTCATGCGATCTGGGTTGGTTTGGCGATTCATCCACGAACTCCCGAAGTACTCAGGGAGGCAGTATTCCCCCACCTGTTCTGGCGTGATTTGCTGAAGGTACTGAATTGTCCTGCGGTACCGGAACGGGCAAAGAAAAAAGTCGTAGAGTTACTGCAGCGGCGGATGGAGCGTGCTGCGACCGGTGAATGGAAGGCGTTTGCCAGAGCCTGTGCCCCAAGACTTTTCCCGTGGGTGATGAAGCAGGATGAGCCTGGATTGTTTGGAATTCTGCTGGAAAACCCCCGGATGACAGAAACCGCTCTGGTGAGGCTGATCCACTCCCCCGCAATGACGCCGGAATTCTCCGTTCAGATTGTGGATAACCGATTGTGGCAGAATCGACGGTCCGTTCGAAAGGCACTCGTCTACAGCAAGAAATCTGATTTAACCACCGCGCTTGTCTCTTTGAAGGGATTGACGAAACCGGAGTTGAAAGAAGTGATGAGTACTTTTACCCTTCATCCTCTAATTCTGATGTCTGCAAAGGCACTTATCAGTGAAAAAGATGGACGAAAATAATCACCATCATCGTAAACGTCAAAATTGACTTCAGGATAATTCCACTGATTTTTCCGATGAGTACGCCGATAATGGAGCGGAAAATGATCTTGGGCTCAGTGCGACCGGCAACCTGCTCACCGATAATAACACCCACCACAAGGCCGACAGGAATCAGATAGAACTGAATCGTGGCAAAAGCAAAGAGAAAACCAATGAATAACCCGATCATTGAGCCCCATACGGCCTGTCTGGACGCCTTGAAAGTCTTTGCTCCAATGGTTCCTGAAAGGACTTCAATCAGTTCTGCGATAGCCATCAGGATAAAAAGTACAAGGAGAATGTGGCCGGTCATTGTCTGAAATCCGGTAGCCCAGCCGTAAATGAGTGCGGTGAGGAATGCCAGTACACTTCCGGCAAACCCGGTCATGGATAAGACCAGTGAAACCAGTAAAAAAAGAATGACGACGAGTTTTCCAACTATCAATAACATAAAAATCTGGGGGGATGAACCTTCTCCCCCATGCAGAAATCAGCCCTTCAAGCGTTTATCTTCCAACCAGCGTTCCGCGTCAATGGAGGCCATGCAGCCGGAGCCGGCCGCGGTAATCGCCTGTCGATACACATGATCCCGCACATCTCCCGCGGCAAAAACCCCTTCAACCGAAGTGTAGGTGGAATCCGGCCGCGTTTTAATATAACCGGTTTCGTCCAGTTCCACTTGTCCGTCCAGAAAACCGGTATTGGGTTTGTGCCCGATGGCAACAAAGAAACCATCCACTTCCTGGTCAAATTCCTCGCCGCTCTTAACATTTTTCAACCGGATTTTCTCCACTTTCTCGTTTCCGATGACTTCCAGTGGAATCGTGCTCCAGATGAACTCAATCTTTGGATTATCCATTGCTTTTTTCTGCATGATTTTGCTGGCGCGGAGTTCGTCCCGGCGGTGGACAATGTACACCTTACGGGCATGGTTGGTCAGATACGTTGCATCTTCCATTGCTGTGTCACCACCGCCGGCCACCATTACAACTTTGTCCCGGAAAAAGAACCCATCGCAGGTGGCGCAACCACTGACCCCGCGCCCCATGAATTCCTTCTCACCCGGGATTTTAAGGAAGCGTGCGGATGCACCGGTTGCCACAATGATGGCATTTGCTGTAAATGTTTCATCGTTCATCGTGTGAATGCTGAACGGGTGCTGTTTCAGATTGACTGAGTCAACCAGGTCTGAGTGAATGTTCAGGTCGAATTTCTCAGCGTGTTCCCGCATCTTCATCATCAATTCCGGGCCCATGATGCTGGCGTAACCGGGGAAATTTTCCACGTCGCTTGTAATGGTCAACTGTCCGCCGGGCTGAAGCCCCTCAATCATCAGGGTGTCAATCATGGCACGGCGGGAATAAATCCCTGCTGTGTATCCTGCTGCGCCGCTTCCGATAATCACAAGTGGCCAATGCCGTTGAATTGTCATTTTATCTCCTTCAGTTAATATTCTTTCAGTTGCATTATAGCTTCAAAACAAAGCCCACGCAACCGACATACCATTCCGGCACTCCGACCGGATTGCTGCTTCAACCCCGTGGTACTTCGTACCACTCCCGTCATCGGCACCGAACGACCCTTTCATGCGAGCATGAGAGCCATTCGCCGTTGATGGCACCTTGGCCTTTCTACTTTTGCTTCGACTCCGTGGCACTTCGTGCCACTTTTGTCACCGCCATCAAACAGCTCTTTCATGCGAGCATGAGAGCTGTTCGGTAACGATGCCATCCCGCTTTCGCGGACGTCGAAGCAAAAGCCTGCATAATGGGTATGTATTCTGCGCTGTTATTGGCCCTGCACCCTCCTTTCAAGTGATGCTCAAGTCTCAGGTCATCTGAGCGCGTTCACTCCCTCCATTTCTCGTCGCGTACCGACGTACTGCTCCTCCTGCATTCCAGAAGCGAACGCACCCATCTGGCCCAATCCATCGCGTCCCGATCCCCAGGTTGGTGCGCTCAACTGAAGTTTCGCTCCCGCCCGGGATCGAAATAAGGAATTGTATACTTTTATCCGGAAAAGTTCAGCCCGGGCTGCTTCGCAGGCCGGGAGAAATCGGAAGGGTTATTTGCCTTTCCCTGCCTTTTCCTGGCGTGCTTTGCGAGAGAATCCCATTCCCATCTTATCTGGACTTTGTGTTCTTTGTGTTGCTGTGTCTTTGTGTTATTCCCCTCCGCTCTCTTTGTCCCCACTCAGCGCTCTTGGCGCACATCGGCAATGTTCATCGATTTCATTCGGCAAAGGCACTGGTCGCTTTCTTCGGGTTGGATCCACTGGTACGTGAGAGCGGAGATTTACAACACCGGCGTCATATTTCCAAACGAGG
>Ga0210044_10003084_pt1 | contig 24032 bp, 18 predicted proteins | sample CryGey13umfilter_2_FD_183959 | JGI IMG/M metagenome (GOLD analysis project Ga0210044, IMG submission 183959) | Groundwater microbial communities from aquifer in Utah, USA - Crystal Geyser 4/9/14 3 um filter (SPAdes) (version 2) | ecosystem: Environmental > Aquatic > Deep subsurface >... | reverse complement strand
CCAGTTCGCTTCGCTCACGGGTCCCCCTCCGCTGCTCATGCCGCCGCCTCCTCGCGCTCGTCGATGTCCGACGTTTCGCGGGGTCGGCGACCGACGGCGTTCGCGGACGCTACGCCCCCGTTCGCTTCGCTCACGGGTCCCCCTCCGCTGCTCATGCCGTCGCCTCCTCGCGTGCCGAAATGCTCGACCCCCCGTGGCGTCGGCGGCCGAGCGCATTCGCGGGCGCTACGCCCCCGTTCGCTTCGCTCACGGGTCCCCCTCCGCTGCTCATGCGCTTAGCCCCTTGGCGATGATGAGCTTGAGGATCTCGCTGGTGCCGCCGCCGATCAGGGTGAATCGCACGTCGCGCAGGTAGCGCTGCACCGGGTAGTCCATCGCGTAGCCGTAGGAGGCGAACACGCGCGCGGCCTTGTCGCAGACCGTGGCCGCGGTCTCGGTCGCGCACAGCTTCGCCATCGCCGCCTCCTTGTGGTGCGGCCGCCCGGCGTCGTAGAGCCAGGCCGCATAGTGGACGAGCCGGGTCGCGGCCTCGAGGTCGGTCGCCATCTCCGCGAGCTTGAACTGGATCGCCTGGAAGCGGTTGATCGGTTTGCCGAACTGCCGCCGCTCGCCGGCGTAACGCACGGCCTCGGCAGCCGCCGCCCGCGCCACGCCGAGCGCCATCGCCGCGGTGACGATGCGGATCTCGGCCAGCGTCTTGCGCAGGTGAGCCTCGCCGTCGCCCTCCTCGCGCGAGAGCCGGTGCGTGTGCGGCACGAAGCATCCGTCGAAAACCACTTCCGAGGTCGGCAGCGCCCACACGCCCATCTTGTGGATCTCGCGCCCGACGACGAGGCCCGCGAAGTCGCGCTCGACCAGGAAGATGGTGAGCTTCTTCTCCTCGCCCGCCCTGGCGAAGACGGTAAAGAAATCCGCCACCGGCGCGCTGGTGATCCAGGTCTTCTGCCCGTCGAGCACATAGCCGCCGTCGACCCTGCGCGCGGCGGTGGCGATCGAGTCGAGATCCGACCCGGCGTTCGGCTCGGTCATGCAGATGGTGCCGATTCTCTCCCCGCGCAGCGCCGGCGCGAACAGCCGGCTGCGGATGTCCGCGTCGCCCAGCATGTGCAGGAATTTGGTGCCCATCAGCGACTGCATGGTGCAGGCGGCGGCGAGCGACATCGAGCCGCGCGCGATCTCCGCAACCGCGAGGCAGAACTCGACGAGCCCGGTGCCGGCGCCGCCGTCGGCTTCCGGATAGCGCATGGCGAACAGGCCGAGCCCCGCCAGCTCGCCGAACAGTGCGCGCGGGAACGCGTGCGCCTCGTCGAGCGCGGCCGCCTGCGGCGCGATGCGCTCGTCGCAGAACCGCGCGAACGTGTCGCGGATCTGCTGCTGCTCGGCGGTCAGATCAAAGTTCATGATTCGCAGCCTCGCCGCGCACTGCCTCCGCCTTCACGGAGGAGCTACCGTGGTTCGCATCCTCACGGCACACTCCCTCCCCCTTCATGCAGGAGCCACCATGATTCCCATCCTCACGGCACACTCCCTCCCCCTTCATGCAGGAGCCACCATGATTCCCATCCTCACGGCACACTCCCTCCCCCTTCATGGGGGAGGGTGGGGGTGGGGGTAAGCACGAGCGTGAGCGTGCATCCTCCAGCGCGCTCATGGTCGCTTCGAGCACCCCTTCGATGTCTCCGAGCACTTCGTTGTTCCAGAACCTCAAGACCCGAAATCCCCGTTCCTTCAGCCACGCGTCGCGCACTCGGTCGGCCGCGCTTTCCGCATGCTGGCCGCCGTCGACTTCGATAACCAGCCGCGCCGGAAAACAGACGAAATCGAGCACGTAACGCTCCAGGGGCGCCTGCCGTCTGAAATAGGCGCCGAGCTGACGCCCGCGTATGCGGCTCCAGAGGCGGCGTTCGGCGTCCGTCATGTCGTGACGGAGCATGCGGGCGGTTCGAGTCAGGGCGTCGGTCATGGCTGTCGTTGACGCGTGCCACCCCCACCCCGGCCCTCCCCCATGAAGGGGGAGGGAGATGGAGGACAGCCCGTCCCGACGAAGGAGGAGGGAGAAGGCGGGCGGCCCGTCCCGACGAAGGAGGAGGGAGAAGGCGGGCGGCCCGTCCCCATGAAGGGGGAGGGAGAAGGAGGACAGCCCGTCCCGACGAAGGAGGAGGGAGAAGGCGGGCGGCCCGTCCCGACGAAGGAGAAGGGAGAAGGAGAGCGGCGCTCTCCCGTCGACGGGGAGGCAGTGCGAGAGAACTCACCCCTGGCTAGGATTCCCATCCGTACTCCGATCTTGCTTTCTCCGGAGAAATGATCCCGTTCCGGATCTCCTCGGCGAGCACCGCGCGGTCGCGCTTGCGCGGGTCGCCGTAGCCGCCGCCTCCGCCCGCCTGCTGGTGGTAGATCGTGCCCTTGGGCACGCCGGTGATGAGGTCCTTGTTCTTCGGCACCACCGTGCGCCCGTCGGGGTAGGTGAGCCGGATGAAGTTGAGCGTTCCCGGTGCGCCGCCAAACAGACCGAAGGCCGGTTCGAAGTCGCCGTCTCCGAAGGTGACGAGCTGGGTGTCGTCGGCGCCGATCTCGAAGAGGGTCTCCACGCCCAGGCCGCCGCGCCACTGCCCGGCGCCGGCCGAATCGGCGAGCAGCTCGTGCCGGATCAGCCGGTGCGGGGTCTGCTGTTCGAACATCTCGTAGTCCTGGTCGAGCACCCCGCCGGAGGCGTCGATCATGCCGATGTGATCGTAGCCGTCGGTGCCCGCCATCGCTCCCGAGCCGCCCTTCAGGCCCATGAAGCCGATATCCACGTACTTCTCGTTCTTCTCCGGATCGATGCCGGTGGTGAGCGAGCACAGCAGGTTGTTCCAGCCGGCGGTCACCCGCTCGGGCATCACCGGCGCGAGCGCCCGCTGGATGGCGTCGGCATTGGGCGGGCAGAGGTGGTTGCCGAAGGTGGTGGCCTTCGGATAGGAGGCGTTGAGGATCCTGCCCTCCGGGATCACGATCTCGATCGGCTGCACCATGCCCTCGTTGTGCGGGATGTCGGGATTGACCATCTGCAACAGGGTCAGGATGGTGGCCGAGGCGCTGGAAGTGAAGGTGCCGTTCACGAAGCCGTTGGTCTGCGCATCGGTGCGCGAATAGTCGAACCGGATCGAGCGGTCCTTCACCTCGATGTCGACGCGGATGGTGAAGGTGCTGCCCTCGTGCCGGCCGTCGTAGAACACATGGCCCTCGCCGCTGTAGCGGCCGTTGGGGATCTTTTCGATCTCCGCCTCCATCATCCGGCGGGTGGCCTCGAACAGCGCGCGCTTGTGCGCCTCGAAACTCTCGAGCCCGTACTTTTCGATCAACGCGAGCAGGCGCCGCTCGCCCACCGTGCAGGCGCCGATCTCCGCCTTCATGTCCTGCTGCACGATCTCGAAGCGGATGTTGGCGAAGATGAGATCCCAGACATCCTTGCGCAGCCGCCCGCGCTCGATGACCTTGACCGGCGGGATGCGCAGCGCCTCCTGCCAGACTTCCACCGCGTTCGGGTTGTAGCCGCCCGCCACCGCTCCGCCGATGTCGGCCTGGTGTCCCTTGACCGCGGTCCATCCCACCAGCCGGTCCCCGTGGAACACCGGCTTGTAGGCCGCGACGTCGTTGTTCTGGTTGCCGAGCGAGAAGACGTCGTTGTGGAAGATCACGTCGCCGGGATGCAGATCGTCGCCGAAATACCTGCGGATGTACTTGCACACCGGCGCCAGCGAGAAGGCGAGGATGGGCAGGTTCTCGGTCTGCTCCAGCATGTTGCCCTCGGCATCGTAGAGGCCGGTGACATAGTCCCTGGCCTCGCACAGGATCGGCGAGCGCGTGGTCTTCTCCATCGAGATGCTCATCTCGTCGGTGATCGACTTGAAGGTGCGCGCAACCACCGACAGCAGGATCGGATCGATCTCGACGCTCTTCATGCCTTCACCCCGCTCACCAGATCCTCGCGTCCCTTCGGATAGAGGACGAAGGACGCGCGCCGGTCCACCACGCAGTCGTGGGACGCGCTCACGAACACGCTCATCGTCTCCTGTTCGATCAGCGCCGGACCCGCGATGCGATTGCCGCAGCGCAGCCGGCTGCCGTCGTAGATCGCGCCCGTGCGGAACTTCCCGTCCTCCGGCGAGTAGATGCGCCGCTCGCCCTTGCGCGCGTGCTCCGCGGACGCCCCGTCGAACGGCTCCTCCTTCGAGGCCGCCGCCCCGACCCGGCCGAGCGCCTGCACGCGCACGTTGATGATCTCGATGGGCGTGCCCTCCTCCTCCAGCGAATAGCCGTAGAGGCGCTCGTGCTCGGCATGGAAGCCGCGCGCGATCGCCGCCGCATCGGCGCGCCGGATCGCTTCGAGCGGCACCGCATGCGAGACCTCGTGGTACTGCTTGACGTAGCGGCAGTCGAGCTTGACCTCGAAGTGTCGGCGCGCCGGCTCGATGCGCTCGGCCTCGAGCCGGCCGGCGCCCTCCTCGATCATGCCATCGACGATCGCCGCCAGGCCCGCCCAGTCGAGGCCGCAGAGCCGCGAGACGAAGGTGCGCACGAAATCGTGCTTGAGATCGCTCATCAGCATGCCGAAGGCGCACAGCACCGAGGCCTCACGCGGCACGATCTGGAGCGGGATCTCGAGCTCGCGCGCGATCAGGCAGGCGTGGATCGGGCCGGCGCCGCCGGCGGCGACGAGCGGAAACTCGCGCGGATCGTAGCCGCGCTTGATCGTCACCTCGCGGATCGCCTGCGCCATGTTGTTGCACGCGACCCGGTACATCCCGGCCGCCGCCTGCTCGACCGAAAGGCCCATCGAAGCGCCGATGTGCTCTTCGATCGCCGCGCGCGCCGCCCCGACATCGAGCCGCATGCGCCCGCCCGCGAAGAACTCCGGATCGAGATAGCCCAGCACGACATTGGCATCGGTCGTGGTCGGCAACCGCCCCCCTTTGCCATAGCAGGCAGGGCCCGGATCGGCGCCGGCGCTCTGCGGCCCCATGCGCAGCAGCCCGCCGCGGTCGAGCCAGCCGATCGATCCCCCGCCCGCGCCGATGGTGTGGATGTCGAGCATCGGGGCCGCGATCTTCAGCCGCGCGATCTCGCCGTCGTTCTTGAGCAGCGCGCCGCCCACCGCAAGCGAGGCCTCGAAGCTGGTGCCGCCCATGTCGGTGGTGATGCACTGGTCGCGGCCATGCACGCGGGCATACGACAGCCCGGCCGCCGGGCCGCCCGCCGGGCCCGAGAGCAGCGTGAGCACCGCCTTCTCGCGCGCCAGCTCCGGCGAGATCACGCCACCGTTGCTCTGCATGACGAGAAGCAGGCCGCGGAATCCCGCCGATCGCAACCTGCCCACGAGCTGGTCGAGGTACAGGTTGAGCTTCGGGCCGACATAGGAATTGAGCGCGGTGGTGCTCAGGCGCTCGTAGAAGCGGATCGAGGGCAGCAGCTCGGCCGACACCGTGAGATACGCGTCCGGCATCTCCCGGCGCACCAGCTCCGCGGCCGCGCGCTCGTGCGCCGGATTGGCGAACGAGTTCATGAAGCAGATCGACACCGCCTCCACGCCTTCACGCCGGAGGACGGCAATCGCCTCACGCACCTGCGCGAGGTCGAGCGGCTCGATCTCGCGCCCATGACGGTCGAGCCGCCCGCGCACCCCGATGCGAAGGCGGCGCGGCACCAGCGGCTCCACGTTCGTGTAGCGGTTGTCGTATTGCCGCTCGCGGATGCCGCGGCGCATCTCCAGACAGTCGCGCACGCCTTCCGTGGTGATCAGCCCGCAGCGCGCGCCGCCGCGCGTGAGCGTGGCGTTGGTGGTCACCGTGGTGCCGTGCACGATGGTCTCGATGCCTGCGGCGAACTCCTCCAGCGTCTTCGGCGGATGCTGCGCGGCGGCCATCTCGCGCAGGCCTTCGATCACCGCGATCGAGGGGTCCGCAGGGGTCGAGAGCGTCTTGAAGATCGCCGGATCCTCGCCCGCGCGGATGAGGACGAAGTCGGTGAATGTGCCTCCGACATCGATTCCGATTCTCATGCCCATCGCCCGCCCATCCTCCTCATTCGGCGCGCGGCGCGCGCAGCACCATCTCGCGCACCGCTTCCTTGCGGATCTTGCCGAGCGCGGTGCGGGGGAGCGCCTCGGCGAGCACCACGCGGCGCGGATGCTTGTAGCACGCGATGCGCCCGTCCAGCAGATCGAGCACCTGTGCGGCCTCGATCCGCGCGCCCGGCCGCGGCACGACGACCGCCACCACCGCCTCGCCCCAGCGCTCGTCGGGTTCGCCCACGACCGCGACTTCGGCGATGTCGGGGGATTCCGAGAGCACGTTCTCGATCTCGGCCGGATAGACGTTCTCGCCCCCGGAGATGATCATGTCCTTCTTGCGCCCGTTGATGAAGAGGAAGCCCGCCTCGTCGAAGTAGCCGATGTCGCCGCTGTGGAACCAGCCCCCGCGCAGCACCCGGGCGCTCTCTTCGGGTTGCTTCCAGTAGCCGGTCATCACGTTCGGCCCTTGCACCAGCACCTCGCCGGAAACGCCCGCCGGCACGTCCGCGCCCGCCTCGTCGACGATCTTCACCCGGCAATGCACCGCCGGCCGGCCGGCGGAGGCCGGCTTGCGCATGGCATCCTCGGGCAGCAGAACGGTGGCGATCGGGCAGGTCTCGGTGGCGCCGTAGATCTGCACCAGTGGAATGCCGCGCGCATGGACGGCGCGGCTGATGCGCTCCGGGATGACCGAAGAGCCGGTCGCGATCATGCGCAGGCTGCCGAGTGCCGCGTCGCGCCAGCGCGGACTGCGGATCATCATGTCGAGCTGCGCCGGCACCAGCACGGTGAGGGAGATGCGCTCTGCCTCGATCGCGTCGAAGGTCGCATCGGCGTCGAACCTCGCATGCAGCACCACAGTCGCGCCGGCGTGCAGCGCGGGCAGGGTCTGATTGTTGAGCCCGCCGACATGGAACAGCGGCAGGGTGGTGAGCACCCGGTCGGCGCCGGTGAGGCCGTGCAGGTGGGTGCTGTTCACCGCATTCCAGAACAGCGCAGCCTGGGTGAGCATCGCACCCTTGGGGCTGCCGGTCGAACCGGATGTATAGCAGAGGAGCACCGGGTCGTCGTAGCCCGCCTGCCCCTCCGGCGGCGCTGCCGTGCCGGCGCCCGCGACGAAGGCCGCCCAGCTCATCCAGCCCGCATGGGCGTGGCCGAGCGTCACCAACTGGATGCGGCTGAGCACGTCGAACAGGCAGTCGATCGAGCCCACGAACTCCGGCTCGACGAAGAGCAGCCGCGGAGTGCAATCCCTGAGCACCCGGCAATGTTCCGGCGGCGCGAGCCTCCAGTTGAGCGGCATGAAGATCGCACCTAGCCGCGCGCAAGCGAACAGCAGCGCGAGCATCGATGGGCTGTTGGTGCCGAGCCAGGCGACGCAGGCGCCGCGCCCTATCCCGGCCCGCGCCAGCGCCGCGGCCGCCTCGTGCACCTCGCCCGCGAAGGCCGCATAGGTGAGGTCACGGCGCTCGAAGCGCAGCGCGACGCGCGATGGTGCGAGCCGCGCCCAGCCGTCGATCCATCCCGAAAGGTCCATTCCACCCTCCTCCGCCTCATGCGCGCGGGCGCTCGCACGCCTGCGTGCCGCGCCCGTGCCTAGCCGTCGCCGACCCGGAGCACCACCGCCATCGCCGAATCGCCCGCCGCGCAACCCGCGAACAGACCGGTCCCGCCGCCGCGCAGCGCGAGTTCCTCGATCAGCTCGATGATCGAACGCGTGCCCATCGGCGCCTGCGGGTGTCCCCACACCAGCGAGCAGCCGTAGTTGTTGATCTTGGCGCAATCCGCGCCGGTCTCCTGCGCGAACGCGAGGTCGTTGATCGCGAACGGATCGTGGAGCTTGATCGCATCCATGTCGCCGATCGTGCATCCCGCCTGAGCGAGCGCCATCGAGGCTGCCGGCGCGCTCGCCTCGGGCATCCAGGCGAGCTCCGCGCGCGCCTGGCCGAAGCCGAGGATGCGCACCGCGATGGCCGGATCGCGCGAGAGCTCTCGCGCGCGCTCCGCAGTGGTCACGACCAGCGCGGCGTTGCCATCCGCCGGATGGGTCTGGCCGCCGAAGGTGACGGTGCCGCCCTCGACCACCGGCCGCAGCCGGGCGAGCCCTTCGGCGCTCGAGCAGTTCACGCCCTCGTCCGCATCGAGCGTCGCCACGGTCTTCCTAAACCGCGGATCGGGCACCGAGAAGGGCAGCGTCATGAAGCGTTTCAGGAAGGCGGCTCCGCCGGCGAGCGCGGCGCGGTACTGCTCCTCGCGCCGGAGCACGATCTCGTGCTGCGCCGCCGTCGAGATGCCGCGTTTCGCGGCGACGTTCTCCGCGGTGCGGACCATCGCGTGCGGCCCGAGCGGATCGCAGCCGAAGTTCTCCATCACCCAGTCTTCGGAGGGCCCGGTGCCGCCCGGGCCGGCGGGATTCGGATAGTAGAGGTGCGGCCCGTTCGAGGTGCGGTCGCAGGTCACCGCGAGCACGGTGCCTGCGAGCCCGCATTCGATCTCCTGCGCCGCGGCGGCCAGCACGCGCACCCCGGTCGCGCAGGCCTGCATCAGTGTCGGCCCGCCGATGTGGCCGAGACCCGCCATCCCGGCCAGCCACGGCAGGCCGTAGAAGGCATGCTTCTGCGGCACCGACAGGCCGAGCACACCGTGATCGAACCGGGCCGGCGGAATGCCGCGCGCCGCGAGTTCCTGCCGGACCACGTGCGCGGCGAACTCGATCGAGTGCAGGTTCGCGAAGCTGCCCTGCCAGCGCGCGAAGGGCGTGGTCCAGTACGCACCGTAGGGAATCCGCGCCTTGTACTCCATCCCATTCTCCTCAGGACAGCGCGACGACTTTTTCGCCGCCGCAGGCCGCGACCCGCGCGGCCTGCGCCGCCGCCGTATAGCAGCGCTTGGCGGCCGCGAGGTGGTCGCGCATCGCGCTCGCCGCGGCCTCGCCGTCGCCCGCGGCGAGCGCGGCCAGGATGCGGGTGAGCCCCGCGAGCACCAGCGCGCGCACGGCCGCATCCTCCAGCGTGAGCGCGCGCAGGTAACGCACGTGATCCGAGTACAGATCGATCGCATGCACCAGTCGCCGGTTGGGCACGAGCGCGAGCCAGGCGCTGCGGAAGGCGGCATTGGCGGACATGAATGCGTGCTTGTCGCCGGCCTTGTGCGCGCCTCGGCTCGCCTGAAGCGCACGCCTGATCCCGGCGAGCAGGCGCGGCCCCGGATGGCGCCCGGCGATCACCCGCAGCGCCTCGGGTTCGAGCAGCGCGCGCAGCGCGTAGATTTCGTCGATCTCCGCATCGCTCATCGTCGGCACCACGTAGCTGCGGCCCTGCACGACGATGAGACCTTCGCTCGCCAGCCGCCCGAGCGCTTCGCGCACCGGCGTGCGCGAGACGCCCATGCGCGTGGCGAGATCCACTTCGGTCAGGCGCTGGCCCGGCTCCAGCAGGCCGTCCCGCAGGTTGCCGCGCAGCGTCCGATAGACCTGGTCACCGAGGGCGACCGGACGATCGACCGGCTTGAGCGAGGAGACCATCGACGAGGTTCCCTGAGGTTTGCGCGAAACGCGTGGACGCGTTGCCGGGGTACTGTATACATTCGTTGCGCCGATGTAAACAGGATCGCGGTACCCGCGGGGCGCACGCGGAGGATGCTTCACCCCGTTCGGCCCGGAACCGGAATCGGGCGGCCGCGGCGCGCATCGAAATTCCGGCACAATGCGTGGACCACGGCGTTCGGGAAAATTGCGATGGCAGAGAAGGCCGGCTGGCAGGGCCGATTCTTCGAGGACTTCGAAGCGGGCGACCTCTACCGACACCCGCTCGGACGAACCGTGCTGGCGGTGGACAATTCCTGGTTCACCCTGCTCACGCAAAATACCGCGCCGATCCACTTCGACCGCCACTACGCGCGACAGACCGAGTTCGGCCGCCCGCTGGTGGATTCCACCTTCACGCTCGCGCTCGTCACCGGCCAGAGCGTCACCGACATCTCGCAGAACGTCTTCGCCAACCTGGGTTGGGATGAGGTGCGGCTACCTCACCCGGTGTTCGAGGGCGACACGATCTACTCGCAATCCGAGGTGCTGGAAAAGCGCGAGTCGAAGTCGCGCCCGGAGGTGGGCATCGTCCGGGTGCGCACCACCGGCTACAACCAGGACGGCACGACGGTGATCCGCTTCATCCGCACGGTGATGGTGTTCAGGCGCGGGAAGGCACCCGTCATGCCGCGCCCGACAGGCACGTAGCCGGCCCGGCGCCCGCGCCCATCGCGCCGACCGCGGCGGCGGAAGGCCACGGTGTCGACGAGGCCGCGTGACCTTCGGCGCCTGTCACCGGCTTCGCCTTCGCGGCTACCGCCCACCCGAAACCCGCAACCGTTACGTGGATTCGACGCAATGCGATTCGTGCGCCCTGCGCGGCCGGCGAAACCGGCTTCGTTCACCGCCCCGGCTCGCCGCGATCGATCGAGTCCGACAGGCGGTCAGAAATGATAGACGAAGCGAATATTGTAGCGTTCGCCCTCCGGCCGGTTGCGCGCTCCGCTTTCGAAGAAGGCGTTGACGAAAAAGTGCGCGTCCCGCGACAGGTGCCAGATCAGTCCCGGTCCGATGGCGAAGACGCGTTCGTCGCGCTCCGGGTGCTTCACCCCGTCGATTTTCGTGTCGGTGGTCTGATCGAGATAGTAGCCGTTGATGCCGATGCGCAACTGCTTCGGTATCACCATGTAGGCCGCGGAGAAGTTGGCGTGGACCGCCTGTCCAGGCCGTACGCTGCTGGCGCCCAGACCCACGAACGGCTCATCGTTCGTGCCGTTCCACAGGTAGTGCAGGCGCCACGAGGCGGTGACTCTCGGCCCGAGGAAGAGCGTGCCGGCCCAGTAGGGGTTGAACGACCAGTGGTTGCTCCCCTGATTGAGCGCCTTGTTCTGATCGTACTTGCCGGTCGGCCAGATTGTCTGCAGCTCGATGCGGTGCATGAACAGCGGCCCGTTCGCGCCCATCACGGGATCCCACTGCACATACGGCCCGACCAGCACATCGCCGAAACCGGTGCCGTTGTCGTTGAGAAAGCCGAAGGTGTCGCTGGAATCGAAACCCACCAGCGGCAGCATGAGGTTGAGCCCCCACTTGCCTCCGAAGAGGACCGGCTGGTTCGACTGGTAGATGTACTGGGTCAGGGCGATGCTGACATCGACCTTCGATCCCGGCGGCGCCGCGCCCTTGAAGTCGTCGGACGTGTAGTACTGCAGATACTCGGTGAAGTAGTGGCCGGGGCCGGCCGGGGGGCCACCGTCGAGAAAACTGGTGAAACCGAGGTTGACCGCCGGAAGATCGTAAGCGGCCGCCGGAGCGGCGCAAAGGGCGAGGGTCGGCAACAGACGACGGGCGAAGCGCTTCATGGAATCCTCCTTTACATGAAAAGACGCCGCGGCGGAAAACCGACGTGCCGCGGATTCTGGGCGGGCATGTTGCCGATGTCAATCACCGGTACATGCCTCTGTGATATGCCACAGCGGTGGCCTGCGGCCAAGAAGGCAGTACCGCATACCGCAAGCCGTACTGCGCATGCGGCGCCACCGTGGTGCAGGACGCCGGGGTGAGCCGGCATGGGGTCATGACGCAGCGACCGCGAAATGCGTCCGCCATCGGTCACGCCGGCGGCACCTCCGGCCGCGTGAGGACCGCCTCCGGTCCAGCCGGTTCGCCTTCGTGCAGGCGCTTCAGGCGGTAGGCGAGCTGCGGCCGGCTCAGGCCGAGCATCCGGGCCGCCGACGAGAGATTGCCGTGCGCCTTGTCGACTGCCGATTCGATCAGGGTGGCCTCGAGCTGGTCGAGCGTCAGTGCGCCGTCGAGCACGGCATCGCACAGCCGTTGCGCGCCCTCCGGCCGGTCGATGCCGAGCGCGCCATTCGTATCCAGTCCGAATTCGCGCGGCTGCTCCCCGGTACAGCTCGAGAACAGGTGGTCGACTTCGATGCTGGTTCCGGTCGGCGCCAGGATCACGCCCCGCTCGACGATGTTCTGCAGCTCGCGGATGTTGCCCGGCCACGGGTAGTCGAGCAGCGCACGTTTCGCCTTGTCGCTGAATCCGCGCAGCTTCTTGCCATGAATGGCAGAGTACTTTTCGAGGAAGCGCTTGGCGAGCAGCCGGACATCCTCCTTGCGCTGGCGCAGCGGCGGGATCTCGATCTGCCAGGCGTTGAGACGGTAGTAGAGGTCTGCGCGAAGCCTGCCTTCACCGACCAGTTGTCGCAGGTCGTGGTTGGTCGCCGCCACCACCCGCACGTCGATTCTGCGCGTCTTCGCGTCGCCCAGGCGTTCGAGCTCCCCCTCCTGCAGCACGCGCAGCAGCTTGCCCTGTGCCGCAAGAGGCAGGTCACCGATCTCATCCAGGAACAGCGTGCCGCGGTCGGCACGCTCGAACCGCCCCGGCCGCGACACCAGCGCGCCGGTGTATGCGCCTTTCTCGACGCCGAACAATTCGGACTCCATCAAGTCGTGCGGTATGGCGGCGCAGTTGATGGCGATGAAAGGCGCGTCGCGCCGCGGACCCATGTCGTGCAGGCAGCGGGCGAACAGCTCCTTGCCCACGCCGGTCTCGCCCAGCAGCAGCACGCCGATGCGGGTGTTCGCCGCCTGTTTGAGCAATGCGTAGGCGGCGCGGAAGCTGGGCGAATCCCCGACCATGTCGGCCGGCAGCTTCTCCTTCGCCCCGATGGTTGAGCGCAGCTGCGCGACCTGGTTCTGCAGGTCGAAGAGCTGGTCGGCGATCGACTCGCGGCTGAAGAAATGCTGGTATTCGGCAAAGTCGTCCCATTCCTCCATGGGCTTGCCGATGATGCGGCAATTGTTGTGGCCCATGCCGACGCACTCGACTTCCTTGTACAGGATTGGGCGCCCCATGAATGCCGAGCTGTAGCCGCAGGCGTAGCCGATCTGGGTCCAGCACACCGGGGCGCCGTGAATGCCGTAGAAATGCCGGTGCCACTGTCCCTCCCAGGAGTTTTCCCAGAGGAATTCGCCGTAGAACTTCCCGGCGACACGATCCAGTTCCAGCCGGATCGGCGTGACGCGGACGATGCCCTCCAGGGTGTGCAACTGCGGGCCAGTCATGAAGGCATCGAGGTCGCTCGACTCCTGGGCACGGATGCGCGCGAGTTCGGCGTCGCGCACCCCGGAAGCATAGCCCATGCGCGTGAGCAGGCCGTGGGCGCGATCCATGCCGAGGGTATCGATGAGCTCCTTGCGCAGGCTGGCTTGCGCCTCGGCGTGCACGAGAAGCATGCGGTGTTCGTGCAGCCAGATCTGGCCCGTCTCGGCGCAGAAATGCACGCGTGCGCGCAGATCATCGCTACCAGTTCGCGTGACGCTGCGAAGCCTGACCATGCGCAGTCCCCCTCCAGCGCGCTATTGGGAGCGTCGGCCCGCCGATCCGCATTGATCGGCGTCAAATAGTTTGGACTTAGGCGCAGTGCGAGGCAAGCCGACGAGCTTCGCGTGCCTTGATCATTTCATCACATTTCCGGGTCGGGCTGCCGGCTTCGTCACGAAAAGATCCATTGCCGGGACAACGCAACGGCACCCGTCGCGTTCTTCCCGGTCGAAGCGGGCGGGTGTCGTTGCGCGGCGCAGCAACTCCAGAATCCTGTTTTCGTGTGCTCTTCCGCTCGGCATCGACCGATCGCGCGGCGCGTCCTCGGCGCAGTGCACAAACGGTTCTGGCACATGCCTTGCTGTATTCGGAACGCGCATTGCACAATGCGCATTCCGCATGCCCTCCGGCACAAAGGGCTTCGGAACACGATTCGGAGATACCAGCCACATTCTGGAGGAGGCACCAGATGAAATTTCCCGTTCCGCACGACGTGAAGGCCGCGACGATTCCCGGTACCGAAGGCTGGGAACGCATGTATCCGTACCAGTACCAGTTCGTCACCGACGATCCGGTGCGCAACCGGTACGAGAAGGACACGTTCTGGTTCTACGACGGCCTGCACTATCCCGAGCCGCTGTATCCGTTCGACACCATCTGGGACGAGGCCTGGTTTCTCGCGCTGTCGCAGTTCAACAACCGCATCTTCATGGTGCCGCCGGTGCGCGGTATCGACCACCGCATGATCAACGGCTATGTCTACATCTCGCCGGTGCCGGTGAAGGACCCCGCGGAGATCGGCAGCCGCGTGCCCAACTTCATGGAGCGCGCCGGCTACTACTACAAGAACTGGGACGCGCTCGAAGCCCGCTGGAAAGTGAAGATGGAGGCCACGATCCGGGAGCTCGAGTCGCTGAAGATCCCGCGCCTCGCGGACATGGAAGACCTGTCCGTGGTGACCGACGCGATCGGAGAATCGAAGGGTTATCACCTGCTGAAGAACTACGACGACCTGATCAACCTCGGCATCAAGTGCTGGCAGTACCACTTCGAATTCCTCAACCTCGGCTACGCAGCCTACGTCTTCTTCCTCGACTTCATGCAGAAGCTGTTTCCGAGCATCCCGGCGCAGCGCGTGACGCAGATGATCTCGGGCATCGACGTGATCATGTACCAGCCCGACGAAGAGCTGAAGAAACTGGCCAGGAAAGCCATCGAGCTGGGCGTGGACACGGTGGTCACCTTCAGCCGCGAGTGGACCGAGGTCGAGCCAGCGCTGAAGAAACTGCCGAAGGGCGTGGAGTGGCTCGGCTCGCTCGATCTGGCGCGCGAGCCGTGGTTCAACATCTCGACCGGCACCGGGTGGTTCCACCATGACCGCTCGTGGAACGACCAGATGAACGTGCCGCTTTCCGGCATCGCAACCTACATCGAGAAACTCAAGCAGGGCGTGAGCATCGAGCGGCCGACGGCGAAGGTGCGCGCCGAGCGCGACCGCATCACGGCCGAGTACCGGAGCCTGATCGAGAAGGAAGAGGATCGCAAGCAGTTCGACGAATTGCTCGGCTGCGCCAAGACCGTGTTCCCGTACGTGGAGAACCACCTGTTCTACGTCGAGCACTGGTTCCACTCCGTGTTCTGGAACAAGATGCGCGAGGTCGGCGCGATCATGGCGGAGCATGGCGTGATCGAGGACGTCGAGGACGTCTGGTTGCTGCGCCGCGACGAGATCCGCTCCGCCCTGTGGGACATCGTTACCGCCTGGGCGACCGGCGTCACCCCGCGCGGTGCCTACACTTGGCCGAAGGAAATCGTCTGGCGCAAGGGCGTGATGCAGAAGTTCAAGGAATGGAGCGCACCGCCCGCCATCGGCACCGCGCCGGAAGTGATCCAGGAACCGTTCACCATCGTGCTCTGGGGCGTGACCAACAAGTCGCTGGGGGACTGGGCGTCGGTGCAGGAGGTCAAGGACCCGGACACCATCACCGAGCTGAAGGGTTCTGCCGGCAGCCCCGGCATCGTCGAAGGCAGGGCTCGCGTATGCAGGACCGTGAGCGAAGTCGGGCAGTTGCAGGACGGCGAGATCCTCGTGGCGCCGACGACCTCGCCGTCCTGGGCGCCGGCGTTCGCCCGGATCGGGGCCTGCATCACCGATGTCGGCGGCGTGATGAGCCATGCCGCGATCGTGTGCCGCGAGTACGGTCTGCCGGCAGTGGTCGGCACCGGGCACGCGACCAAGGTCATCCGGACCGGCATGCGGCTCCGGGTCGATGGCTCGACCGGCGCCGTCACCATTTCGCGCTGACGCCCGCCGATGGCCGGTGAAACGACCGTGACCCCGCGGGCGCCGGCGGATCCGCTCGCAGCCGGTCTTCCGCACAAGCCTCTGGTGTGCTGGTTCGAGGAATGCCTGAAGGATTCGGTGCCCCTGGTCGGCGGCAAGTGCGCGTCCCTCGGCGAGCTGATCAACGCCGGGGTGCGCGTGCCTCCCGGCTTTGCGCTCACCACCGAGGGATACCGGCGCTTCATGGCCGAGGCGGGAATCGAGCGCGAGGTCGAAACTCTGCTCGCCGGTCACGACGCACAGGACATCGAAGCCATCGAGGCCGCAAGCACGCGCATCCGCGCGCTGATCGAGGCCCAGCCGTTCTCGACCGAACTCGAGGATCTCGTCGCCGAGTGCTACCGCAAGCTCGCCCTGCGCTGCTGCGTGCCGGCGGTTCCGGTCGCGGTACGATCGAGCGCGACGGCGGAAGATCTGCCCGGCGCGAGCTTCGCGGGCCAGCAGGACACCTTCCTCTGGATACGCGGCATCGACGAGGTGCTGAGCAACGTACGCCGCTGCATCTCCAGCCTGTACACCGGGCGCGCCATCGCCTACCGCGCCAACCGGGGCTACGGCGCCGACCAAGTCGCGATCAGCGTCGGGGTGCAGAAGATGGCCAACTCCTTCACCGCCGGCGTGATGTTCACCCTGCACCCGGTCAACGGCGATCGCTCGGTCATCGTCATCGATTCCAACTTCGGCTTCGGCGAATCGGTCGTCTCGGGCGAGGTCACGCCGGATCACTTCGTGGTGAACAAGATCACGTTGGACATCATCGATCGCACCGTGTCGCAGAAGACCGTCTGCCATACGGTCGATCCGAAGACACAGGCATCGCGGCTCACGGAAGTGCCGTTCGAGCGGCAGAAGGTGCAGTCGCTGATCGACGACGAGATCACGGAACTCGCCTGGATGGGGAAGCGAATCGAGAAGCACTACGGCCGGCCGATGGACATCGAGTGGGCCGTGGACAAGGATCTGCCGGCCGGCGGCAACATCTTCATCCTGCAGGCGCGGCCGGAAACCGTCTGGAGCGCAAAGAGCCAGGCCTCCGCCACCGGTTCTGCTCCGGCGGCATCGGCCATCGACTACATCCTGTCCGGGATGCTGGCCGGCAAGAAAGTGGGCTGAGCGGTTCGACACAGCCCGCTGCGGGAGAAGCGCGCCGCACGGTGCCTGCCGGGAGACCGCCTCATTCGCAACGACGCCAACGGAGCAAGCATGAAAGCACGTACCAGGGCAAAGCCCATCGACGACATCCGCAGCTACATCGCCGCCCTGGAGGCACATGGGCAGCTTCACCGCATCAAGGCCGAAGTGGACTGGAAATTCGAGCTGTGCCATGTCTCGAAGGTCAATGAGGAGCGGCAGGGTCCGGCGCTGCTCTACGAGAACGTCAAGGGCTACGACATTCCGGTATTCACCAGCGCCTTCACCACCTCGCGGCGGCTCGCCATCGCCCTCGAGCAGGATCCGGCGCTGTCGATGAGCCAGCTCTCCAAGAGGTGGATGGAGCTCACCACCAAGACGATGGTCAAGCCCGCGTTCGTCGACAACCCGCAGGTGACGGAGAACGTCATCGAGGGCGATGCCGTCGACATCGAGATGTTCCCTTCGCCCTGGTTCTACCCCGACGACGGCGGCCGGTTCTTCGTCACCTCCGGTTTCCTTGTGACCCGCGATCCCGATACCGGCTGGACGAACCTCGGCACCTATCGCTCGCAGGTGTTGGGCCGGAACATCCTCGGCTCGCAGATCATCAAGGGCAAGCACGGCGACATGCACATGAAGAAGTATCAGGCGCGCGGCGAGCCGATGCCCGCGGCCTACGTGGTCGGCTGCGATCCGGTGCTGTTTCTCGCCGCCTCGACCCTGGTGAGCGCCAACGTGGACGAGTACGACGTCGCCGGTTCGCTGCGCGGGCGGCCGGTGCAGGTGTTCAAGTCCGATCTCACCGGCCTCACCCTGCCGGCAACCGCCGAGATCATCGCCGAAGGCTGGATCGACCCGAACGAGCTGATGGAAGAGGGACCGTTCGGCGAATACACCGGCTATTACTCCGGCAACAAGGGAAAGGACTATCCCAAGCCGGTGCTGCGCGTGAAGCGCATTCTCCATCGCAACCAGCCGATCATGTGGTCCACCACCGTGGGCAAGCCGATCAACGACATCCACATGATCCAGTCGCTGAACCGTACCGCGACGCTCTGGCACGACCTCGAAACCATGAAGGTGCCGGGCATCCAGAGCGTCTATATCCCGCCCGAGGCCTGCGGCCGGTTCTGGGTCGTGGTGTCGGTCAGGCAGATGTATCCGGGGCACTCCAGCCACGTCGGCAATGCCGTCATCTCCACCACCACCGGTCACTACGGCGTGAAGGGCGTGATCGTCGTGGATCACGACATCGAAGCCGACGACTGGGACCGCGTCTGGTGGGCACTGGCGACCCGCTTCGACCCCAAGCGTTCCGCCCAGATCATCGATCGCGGCCGCTCCACGCCGCTGGATCCGGGGCTGCCCATCCACGCCCGCGACATCACCAGCCGCATCATCCTGGACGCCTGCACGCCCTACGAATGGACGGACAAGCCCAGCGAAATCTTCATGGACCGCAAGATGCTGCAACGGGTCTCCGAGCGCTGGAACGAATACGGTTTCGCTGGCGCCAGTCCCGTTGCCGGCATGATCGACCGGCTGACGCGGCCGGAAGTGACGAAAGCGAAGGGCGGCAAGTAGATCGCCTCCGGCGCACGGACGCCTCCCGCCCTCGGACGGCGCACATGATCCCGAAAAAAGGCATCGTCATCGTCTGCAATCTGGACACGCGCGGCGAGGACATCGTCTTCGTGAAGCAGCTCATCGCCGATCGCGGCCACGAGGCCATCCTGCTGGATTTCAGCATGGAGGAGCCGCCGCCCTTCCCCGGCGATATCCGCACCGAGGAGGTGGCCGCGCGCGGCGGGCTTCCGATCGAGGCGGTGCGCGAGAAGTACCGCTGCGAGCGGAATGTTGCTACCGACAACCAGATCCGGGGCGCCGTGGCGATCGTCGAGGAACTGGTGGCGCAGGGCCGCGTGCATGGCATCTTCGGGATCGGCGGGGGCACCGCGACGCTGGTCGCCACCTCGATCATGCAGCGGCTGCCTTTCGGCATGCCGAAGCTGATGGCCTCGCCAATGGCCGCCCACCCGGCCTACATCGACAAGTATGTCGGCACCCGCGACATCACCATGCACCACACGGTGCTCGACATCGTGAAGATGAATCCCTTGCTGCGCGCGCAGATCGTCAACGCGGTCGGCGCCATCTGCGGCATGGTCGAGATGACGCAGGGGCCGAACATCGTTTTCGACAGACCGTGTGTCGCCATCTCCTCGTTCAGCTTCGGCGAGATGGCGGTGCAGGCGGCGCTCGCCATGCTGGAGGAGGCGGGCTTCACTCCGGTCGTCTGCCATGCGCAGGGCAAGGGCGACCGCGCGATGGAGGAGATGATCCGCGACGGCGCCTTCCACGGGGTGATCGACCTGTGCATCGGCGGTGTCGTCGAACACCTGTTCAAAGGCAACCGCGACCCCGGACCGGATCGCCTGATGGCGGCGGTCGAGACCGGCATTCCCATGGTGCTCGCGCCCTGCGGCCTCGACATCCTGTCCTACGGCGGGCGCCCCGACATGCTGGCGCAGACCGCGGAGCGCGCGCAGTTCGTGCAGGACACCCTGCGCGTTCAGGTGCGCACGAGCGCCGCCGAGCTCGTCCAGGCCGCCGACGTGATCGCCGGGCGGCTCAACCGCGCCAGGGGACCATGGAGCTTCCTGATTCCGCTCAAGGGCTGGTCTTCACTCGATCGCGAGGGGCGGCCGATCCACGACCCGGCAGCCGATGCCGCCTTCGTCGCGCGGCTGAAGCAGAAACTCGACGAGCCCGGCCGCGTCAGGGAAGTCGACCTGCACCTCTACACGCCGGAGTTCGCGCGCGTTGCGGTGGACGAGTTCCTGCGGGTGTTCCGGGCGGCGAAGGCGCCGGCATTCTGAAGGAGAACCGCCAATGATCGTGGGCAACTGGATGCAGGCCGATCCGATCACCATCGGCAGTGACACGCTCGTGTCCGAGGCCAAGCGCCTGCTGAGCGAAAACAACCTGCACGCGCTGCCGGTGGTCGACGACGGCAGGCTGCGCGGCCTGGTGACCCGCGCCAACCTGCTTCGCATGGGGCAATTCGTCCTGCGCACGCAAGACCCCGACGAATTCAATTTCTTCGTCACCCGGGTCAAGGTCAGGGACATCATGGTGCGCAACCCCGCGACCGTGCAGGTCGACGACACCATGGAACACTGCCTGTTGCGGGGACAGGAGCTGGGCGTCGCGCAGTTCCCGGTGGTGGACGGCGAGCGTGTGGTGGGAGTGATCTCCGCGAACGAGATCTTCCAGCTTGCAGCCCATTGCCTCGGCGCCTGGGAGCGGCGCAGCGGCGTGACTCTGGCACCGGTGAAGCTCGGTCCCGGCATGCTCGGCCACATCGCCGATGTCGTCGAGAGCGCGGGAGCGGTACTGCTGGCGCTGATTCCGGTCGGACGCCACGACCGCAACGGCGCTGCCGGCACCCCGGAGAAGAAGGTCATCGTCCGTTTCCATGCCGATGACGTGCGCGCAATCGCCTCCGCACTCGAGGAGGCGGGGTTCCCGGTGATCGAGTCGGTCGAGGCGCAACGGCCGGGCGCGTGAGTGCCGGCACACCGGCGACTGCGGCCGGAGCGGCGGGAGCGCGCCGAGGTGGCGCCGCCCTCCCGCGCAATCTATCTCACGAGCCTAGAAGCGGTACCCGATCCCGATACCGACCAGTACCGGATCGACCTCCACCCGTGAGAGCTTGGCCCCCGTATCGTCCGTGACGTCGCTGCGGATGTATACCTTCTTGACGTCGAAGTTGAGATACAGCGACTTGCTCAGCTTATAGTCGATGCCGGCTTGCACGGCTGCGCCAAAGCTGTCGTTCTCGAGATGGAGGCCGGTGACTGTAGGAACGCTCAGATTGTCGTTGGACAGCAGAGTGTAGTTAATGCCTGCACCAACGTAGGGGCGAAAGGTGCCCTCCGGGTTGAAATGCCATTGTAGCGTCAAGGTAGGCGGCAGATGCTTGAAACTTCCGGCGTCGAACGCACCGATCGCACTGCTCGTCACCTTCACCGTGTGCCTCTGCGGATAGGTCAGGACCAGTTCGGCCGCCAGATTCCGGGTGAAAAAGTAACTGATGTTGACGTCCGGAATCCACTTGTCGCTGACTTCGATCGCGTCGGACGGTACCGCCAGCGCCGGGATTGCGTCGGAATTGTTCGCCGGATCGATATAGAGCGCACGCAGCCGTACCATCCAGTTGCCTTCCGCAGACTGTTGTGCCACGGCCGGAACAGCGGCCGACAGCGCGACGGCGAGCACTGCGAACTTTAGTTTGTTCCGCATCGAGAGACCTCCCTGTCGTGATGGTTGAAAAGACCTTAATACGAGCGTGGTAAATTAACTCCTATACGATTCCGCTTTATTGATCCAGATCAAAAAATCCGCCAGTCCGATCAACGCTAGCACGGCCGAGCCTGCAGAACCGGCGCCATCTGGCCTCCGGTGCCGGTCACCGGCCTCGCCCGCACGAGCACCGCCAACCCGCGACCGTCAGCCCTGAACGCGGCGCGACGCCCTTCGGCGATGGAGGAGCAGCATCGCGAGCGCGCCGACGATCATCTCGAACGCGATGCCGGGCTCGGGCACGGGGCTGGCGAAATGCACGCGCCAGATCTTCGAGGCATCCTGCTCGGCGATGTAGAGGTCGCCGTTGGCCGGGTCGAAGGCGAGGCCCTGGGGAGACGAAAACCCCATTGCGAACACTTCGTGCGTCCCGTCGGCCGCGATCCGGACGATGCGCCCGCCGCCGGCCGCAACGTCCTCGCTCACGTAAAGGAATCCGTCCGGCCCGAACTCCAGGTTGTCCGGCTGGTTCAGGCCCACCGCGGAAGGATTGCCGAACACGGTCGCGGCTCCATCGGCTCCGATCCGCAACACGTTGTCGTCGGTGGTCTCGGCCACGTACAGCGCCGCGGGAGCCGCGCTGCCGAAATCGCCGAGGGCCGCGCCCTCGGGCCGGTGCAGGTTCGCGCCCGTGCCGGTGAGCACGGTCACCGCTGCAGGCGCTGCTGCGACATCCAGCTTCAATACACGCCCCGGCGTCGCATCCTCCGCCACCAGAAGATCGCCGGCGTTGCCATAGGGACCGTCGGAGCGCAGCACGACCAGTCCCTCGGGCCCGTTCAGGCCGATTCCGGTCGTGACGCTGGCGACCGTGGCCGAGGCCGGCCGATTCAGCGCATCGTAGGAAAGGGTCGCGCGGAACAGCCGCGAATCGGTGCCATCGCAAAACGATGCCGGAGCCACGAGCCGGCACGCGTCATACGACGCACCGGTCGGGACCGGCAGCTCGCTGGTGACGTAGAGTCGCCCGTCAGGGTGGATATCGATCTGGTCGGCTCCCCAGATCCCGGACACCAGGCTGATCGCGGTGCCGGTCTCTCGGTTCACCCAGGAAACGCCTGCGGCGGAATCCGTTCGCTCGCGCGCGGCGAACAGGTTGCCGAAGGTATCGAACGCGAGCCCGTCCGCCCGGCTGAGGTTCACCGGGTCGGAGACGACCAGCGCGAGCGTGCCCGCCGCCGGATCCGCCAGCGCGGGCGCGGCTGCAGCGGGGCCCGCCAACATCGCGCCAACCACGGCGAGCAGAGAACACGTTCCGATCCGCATGACGGACTCCTTCATCGAATTCCGCGCGCTGCATTCTTCACCCAGTTCGCGGCCGCGGGGAGGGCCGATTATCACACCATCGGCCTTGAATCTCGGTCGTTTCCGTAACGGTGCGTCGAAATTCGTGCCCAACCGGCGCTGCACGATGCGCACTGCACTCCGCTCGCCGCGACAAGGAGCGTAGCGAACCTGCAACTTGTCATTGCGAGGAGCTAAGCGACGACGCGTCATCCGGCATGCTCGGGAAACAAAGAAATCGGGGACAGACCGCGGTTTTCGATGGAAATCCCATCAGCGACGCATCATGCGCGAAGAAACATGGTCTGTTCCCTGCTTCGCGCGGGCGAATTCGAGGCGATGGGCCGGCCGGCAGTCCGTCTCCGGAGCAAACGGACATTGCCAAGCAATGACGGGCGACCCACAATCGCGCTCATTGCGAGCACTGATGGACGTGCTCGGATGAGTATGGATTTTGACCTGGCGGAGAGGGTGGGATTCGAACCCACGGTAGAGTTGCCCCTACTCCGGTTTTCGAGACCGGCCCGTTCGACCGCTCCGGCACCTCTCCGGGTCACGAATCAGGGATCGGGGATCAGGCAAACTACGGCATTGCATGAGTCCCATCCCGCGCGGCGGAGCGCATTCTAGCATCGAGCGAATTCAGGCGGCCGGTTCGATGCGCTCGAGCCCGCCCATGTAGGGCCGCAGCGCCTCCGGCACGGTGAGGCTGCCGTCCGCGTTCTGGTAGTTCTCCATCACCGCGACCAGGGTCCGGCCTACCGCGAGCCCGGAACCGTTGAGCGTGTGCACGAACTCCGGCTTGCCCTTCCCGGCGCGCCAGCGCGCCTGCATCCGGCGCGCCTGGAAGGATTCGAAATTGCTGCACGAGGAGATTTCGCGGTAGGCCCCCTGCCCCGGGAGCCAGACTTCGATGTCATAGGTCTTGGCGGCAGAAAAGCCCATGTCCCCGGCGCACAGCGTGACGACCCGGTAGGGCAGCTCCAGCCTGCGCAGGATTGTCTCCGCGTGACCCGTGAGTTCCTCAAGCGCCTGCCAGGAGTGTTCCGGCCGTTCGATCCACACCAGCTCGACCTTGTCGAACTGATGCTGGCGAATCATGCCGCGGGTGTCCTTGCCGTAGGAGCCGGCCTCTGAGCGGAAGCACGGGCTGTGACAGACGAACTTGAGCGGGAGGTCTTCCGCCGCGAGGATCGCACCGCGCACGAGGTTGGTGACCGGCACTTCCGCGGTCGGGATCAGGTACATCCGGCGCGTGCGGTCCAGGCCGACCAGCTCGCGCGGGGCCACGGCCTCGTCGTGCGCGAGCGTGGCTTCGGCGCCGTCCTCGGCGCGCTCGATCCTGAACAGGTCGGCCTCGAACTTCGGGAGCTGTCCGGTGCCGAACAGGCTGTCGCCGTTCACGAGGTAGGGCGCGTAAATCTCGACGTAGCCGTGCTCGCCGGTGTGCACATCGAGCATGAACTGCGCAAGGGCGCGGTGCAGGCGGGCGAGC
>Ga0210044_10003082_pt1 | contig 24037 bp, 15 predicted proteins | sample CryGey13umfilter_2_FD_183959 | JGI IMG/M metagenome (GOLD analysis project Ga0210044, IMG submission 183959) | Groundwater microbial communities from aquifer in Utah, USA - Crystal Geyser 4/9/14 3 um filter (SPAdes) (version 2) | ecosystem: Environmental > Aquatic > Deep subsurface >... | reverse complement strand
AAAGCATATAGTTGATAAGTCAACGTACTTGTTTCAAAAGTAAAGTTCCCATTACTGTCAAACATTCCTCCAAAAGTTAAGTTATCAATCGTGTATGCCGATTTATCTATAAAAAAGGATGAAATAACTGAAACTCTTCTATCTTTTAGAAAACGATAACCAAAATAACCTTGGTAGTAAAACCCTGCTTTTCCTTCAGACGTGGAATAAGCCTGACTACGAGATGCTCCTAGTTTTAAACCTGTTTCAAACTGTGCAAATAAATTTATTGTCCAAAATGTAATTGCAATTAATATAGTTGCTTTTTTCATAATTTTAGTTTATTATATAATTAATTGATATAGACACATCTTGCTCTACTCCTACATTAGGAAAAGAAGCATCAGGATGTGTATCATCAGGAAAATGAAAATTCATCTGAAAAGAAGTATTAAAAATGATATTTTTTGAAAGTTGTGCAGAATATCCAATATTTGTTAGCAAATAAACAGTAAAAAAATCTTTTAACAAAGACTTTTCGGTTATAGAATCATTAATTATAGGGTTGTACCATTTCACTTTACCCTTATTGGAAGAAGTATTCCAACCTGCTCCCATCCCAAAATAAAAACCATTTGAAATTCTAAATTGCTTTATTACTGATAAATCTATCCCAACTAAAACAAGCTTTTCAGAAGAATTATAATATGTCCCCTTATATGTTTCTTCCAATGATTTGGGTTTAAAAATACCACTTGGAAATTCCTGTGCTCCGTCAGCCATTGAGCCTTTTTCTGTAATTGTTATTCTTGTTTTATCTGGTTTAAATGTTTTATAACCAACAACACCTCCACTTGCTTTAAATACCCAATTTGGGTAAGTTTTTCTGTCATTTCCGCTTTTCCAAGTAGTAAATGAAACTCCTCCCATAAATTTATTATAATAGATTGTTGAATTTAATCCAATTGTTTTATCTTGGCTATAAAGCTTAAATGATAAAAACATTACTAGAAAAAAAACGATTAATCTATTCATAATAATTTTGATAGCAAATCAATATAACAACAAAAAACGACATTTATTTTTAAACGTAGAACAAGTTAATTGTTCATTTCTAAAAATTGTTATTTCTTAAATCATTCTATTTTACTTGTGTTTTACTAAATTTGCCTTGTTGTAACTAACAAGTAACAGATGAAGCCAGATTTTTCAAGTTTAAGCTATAAGCCTTCAAATAAAAAAGCTATTATTTCTAATAGAGAAACTTGGCAAACTGCTGAATCTATTCCTGTTAAAAAACAGTATAGCAAAGCAGACATAGCCAACTTTACACACCTAAATTATGGGGCGGGTATTGCTCCAAATTTAAGAGGACCTTACTCTACCATGTATGTTATGCGTCCGTGGACTATCAGACAATATGCAGGATTTAGTACTGCCGAAGAATCGAATGAATTTTACAGAAAAAATTTAGCTGCTGGGCAAAAAGGGCTTTCAGTAGCTTTTGATTTAGCCACACACAGAGGTTACGATTCCGACCACCCAAGAGTAGTTGGTGATGTCGGTAAAGCAGGTGTTGCCATAGATTCTGTAGAGGATATGAAAATCTTATTCGACCAAATTCCGTTGGATGAAATGTCGGTTTCTATGACCATGAATGGAGCTGTAATTCCAATTTTAGCTTTTTATATTGTGGCTGCAGAAGAGCAAGGTGTAAAGCCCGAACAACTTACAGGAACCATACAAAATGACATCTTAAAGGAATTTATGGTGCGAAACACTTACATTTATCCGCCATTGCCTTCCATGAAAATTATTGCCGATATTTTCAACTATACTTCGCAAAACATGTCCAAATTCAACTCTATCAGTATTTCTGGCTATCATATTCAAGAAGCTGGAGGAACTAACGAAATTGAATTGGCTTACACCTTAGCCGATGGTTTAGAGTATTTACGTACAGGCATTGCTTCGGGAATGGACATTGATGATTTTGCTCCTCGCCTTTCTTTCTTTTGGGGAATAGGCATGAATCATTTTATGGAAATTGCTAAAATGCGTGCAGGCAGATTGTTGTGGGCAAAAATTGTCAAACAATTTAACCCAAAAAATGAAAAATCGTTGGCATTAAGAACGCATTGCCAAACGAGTGGTTGGAGCTTAACCGAGCAAGATCCTTACAACAATATTGCACGAACTTGTGTAGAAGCATTAGCAGCAGCTTTAGGAGGAACACAATCCTTACACACCAATGCGTTAGATGAAGCCATTGCTTTACCAACAGATTATTCTGCTCGTATAGCCAGAAATACACAACTTTTTATCCAAAATGAAACAGAAATTTGCAAAACAGTTGACCCTTGGGGTGGTTCTTATTACATCGAAACACTTACGCATCAATTGGCAGAAAAAGCATGGGAATTGATTGAGGAAGTTGAAAAACATGGTGGAATGGCAAAAGCCATAGAAAAAGGTATTCCTAAATTACGGATTGAAGAGGCTGCTGCAAAAAAGCAAGCTCGTATTGACGGTGGTAAAGAAATTATCGTTGGCGTAAACGAATATGTTGTTGATAATGATGAAGAATTTGAAGTAAGAGAAGTAGATAATACTAAGGTTAGAAGTAGTCAGATTGAACGCTTAAACAAAATTAAAGCCAACAGAAACAATGAAAAAGTTCAAGCTACTTTGAAAAAAATTACCGAAATTGCACGTTCTGGAAATGGCAATTTATTAGCAGCTGCTGTAGATGCAGCCAGAGAAAGAGCTACTTTAGGCGAAATTTCTGCTGCCATGGAGGAAGTTTTTGGCAGGTATCAAGCACAAATCCGCTCTGTTAGCGGTGTATATAGCTCAGCAATTATGGATGATAAAGACTTTTTAAAAGCCAAAGCATTGGCAGACGAATTTGCTCAATTAGATGGCAGACGTCCACGAATTATGGTTGCCAAAATGGGGCAAGACGGACATGATAGAGGTGCTAAAGTAATCGCAACTTCTTTTGCTGATTTAGGTTTTGATGTTGACATTGGTCCGTTATTCCAAACACCTGCCGAAGCTGCCAAACAAGCTGCTGAAAATGATGTGCATATTTTAGGTGTTTCTTCGTTGGCTGCCGGACATAAAACCTTAGTTCCGCAAGTAATTGAAGAACTAAAAAATATTGGTAGAGAAGATATTATGGTTATCGTTGGAGGAGTTATTCCTCAACAAGATTATGATTTTCTTTTCAACGCTGGAGCAGTAGGTATATTTGGACCAGGAACAAAAATTAGTAAAGCAGCACAAGCTATATTGGAAGTAATGATTGAGAGTGTGAAAGCCCCCTAAATCCCCCTAAGGGGGACTTTTTCCAACACACAAAGCCATTGTGAGTTAATGGTTAATGGTTGTTAGTCAACGGTTAGTATATGAAAAGTAGGCGATTTCGAAGCACTAAACTGTCTGCCAGAACTGAACTTGATACGAAGCACAAAACTTGACTTAACCCAGAAAATTAACTTCGTTGAACTCGCAAGCTCGGTTCATGAATTTTCTACGATATAAGTAATACCAACAAATTTAGCTATTTTCAATAACCCAAATTTGGGTATTACTATTCCGATAATTATCGGAAGGGATTACCCACTTTGCATCCCACAGCCCTTCGCACATTCATACAATTCGCTTCGCTTTTGCATGAATAAAGCAGGTTAACCACTAAACCGCCAATTTATTGTAGGTGCTGTTGGCGGTTTGATGTTCTTCATAGTTTGTTGTTGTTCTTGTCATTTCGTGTCTGTCTTTATGGGTTGGCTTGGTGGCTCTTTTGCTGTTTTTACTTGGCATTATGCGTTGGAAAAAAACTGCAAATGTGCCACCAATATCTTTGACTACAAATCGTTATAAATTGTTGCCAATTCCGTTTTAATTTGTCTAAAGTTCAAATCAAAGTTTAATTCTTGGCTTAGTCCCGTGTTTATGCAAAAAATTAAAGATTCTTTTCTGTAATAAAGTTCGTTTCTTTTTAGAGATTTTTCAATACTGTCAGATTTTGCAAGCAAACAAACAAGTTGATAGTCTGTATTTATTGAGTCAGTTTTGTTGTTCGGGTGTGCTTTTGTGTAATGTTGTGTTGCGGTTAGTTTGATTAAGTTTTCTAAGTAGTGAGCAAGTTGCGGAAATTTACTTTTAGGAAAAATATGATGTATTTGTGTTGCTTCGCCATTTGCCCATTGGTCTTTAACTTCACTTTCAGAATACATTTTTCTTATTTGGTTCATTGCTTTCTGAACTAAATAAGCGTTAAAAGCTGTTCCTTCTATTATATGTTGTTCACTTGAATTGTTTGCCTCTTGTCTTGAAATTGTTTTACTTATTCTTTTTTGCTGTTTTCCTGAATTTTCTTTACTTCTTTCAAAATCTTCTTTTCTTCACTTTCTAATCTACGCTCCACCTTTTTTACATCTTCAGATGCTGGGAGTTGCTCTGGTTTAACACCTCTGTCTTGTAGTATTTTTCTAACAGCCAAATTATTATCAATGTGTTCTTTGGTTATTTGGGCATCGCCTTTTAAATCTTTATCAACAACATTATGACTGGTCAACTCTGTTGCAAAGTCTTTGGCTTTTATTGTTAAAGTCGGAAGAAAATCTGCCAATGGACGGTTTGCAGGAACTTGTAATATACGTTTCATATCATTGGTTGTTCTTCCTCCAAATAATGCTTGGTCGCCTTTTGAACGAATTATTGCAAAACTTTTATTATCAACGCCTCTTTCAAAAATAATTCCAGATAGTTTCTTTTCAGATTGAGATAATTTTTCACGAGCAGTAACTCTTGCAACATCTAATAGTCGTTTTTCGATTATTTCCTGTTTTCTTGTTTGAACCGCAAAATAGGTTTGAGCAAAAGCGATTTCAGATTTTGTTGTTGCATCTCCATTTTGTGCAATTAAATAACAAGCATATCTTGTCAATGCAATATCTTCAACTGGTTTTTGAGCTCCGCTACCTATTTCTACCATTTTGCTGAATTCAGCAAAATGGTTTTTAGCTTCTTCACCTGCTTGTTCACACGACTTCTGAGCTTTATCAATTACATTTTTGAAATTTCTCCACTGCGAATAACTAAGAATATCTTGTAATTCTCTTGCACTCCAACATTCTACACCATCAAAATCATAACAAGCATCTTCAAACTTTTTAAAAAGTTCTGATATAAATTCTTTTTTCATTTTAAGCGTTTGTTTTTATTGTTTCGATAGTGTTAAAATCAAAATCGTTTTTCAATAGTATTTCTCCGTTGTCATTTTCGATTATGGAATTTTCACTTTGTCGATATGTATTTCTTAATCGTCATTTTTTCACTTGCACCTAACTTGTTTATATATGTAGTTTTATTACATATACATAACCAATATTGGGTGTATATATGTAGTTTTTGCTTACCTATATTTTTTGTAAATATACATTTTTTCACAACTCATCAAAAGGATTTTTACTAATGAAAAACCCATTCGTGTATTCGTGGCTTCACCTAAACTCCATTGGAGCGGTGGGGATATTTGGATCAGGAACAAAAATTAGTAAAGCAGCACAAGCTATATTGGAAGTAACAATTGAGAGTGTATGGTAATTTTTCACGTTGCAAAAGTTAAAAAATGTTAATCCAATACTTAATTTCATTATTCTTTCAAAAAATGCTAACTTAGCAAAAAAAAATCAACTAAATAAATGTTTCATATTATGAAATAAGCCATGAGCAAAAATACTCACCAACAGCAATGAATATTTCACATGGCGATTCTTTATGACCGATTTAACAAAAAAAATACAAATATGAAAAAAATAATTTTTCCAACAGTAATTATTACTTCTTTATTTCTAACTTCTTGTGGTGAGAACAACAAAGACAAAAATGATACAGCAATCAATAGTGAGCCAATCTGTTTTTATGAATACACCAAAGCATCTTCTGCTACTGTAAATTGGACAGCTTTTAAAACAACTGCAAAAGTTGGTGTTGGTGGAACTTTCAATCAGGTAATGGTAAAAGGTGGTGAGAAATCAACTAAAATTACAGATGTACTCAGTAACATAACTTTTACAATCGTAACTGGAAGTATTTTCTCTAAAAATGAAGAACGAGATCCTAAAATTGTTAATTCTTTCTTTGGAGCTATGGAAGCTACAGATTTAATTATTGGTCATACTAAGTCTGTTGAAGGAAATAATGAAAGCGGAACGTGTACTTTTTATTTAACCCTAAATAACATTGAGAAAGAAGTTACACTTGATTATAAAGTTAATGATAACAAAGTAAGTTTAACTGGAGAGATTGATTTAGCCAACTGGAATGGTGATGACGCTATTGCTTCATTAAACAAAGTTTGTGAAGACTTACATAAAGGAGAAGATGGTGTTAGCAAGCTTTGGAGTATTGTTGAATTAACCATAGAAGCTAATTTAGATAAGAATTGTAATTGATAATTCAAAATTCAACTACAATACATAAAAAAACACTTTGGAAATCCAAAGTGTTTTTTTTATGTACTTCTTAACCCAGAGAATTAACCTAGAAAATTAACTTCGTTGAAATCGCAAGCTCGGTTCACAAATTTTCTACGATATAAGTATTAGCTATTTTCAATAACCCAAATTTGGGTATTACTATTCCGATAATTATCGGAAGGGATTACCCACTTTGCATCCCACTGCCCTTCGCACATTCATACAATTTGCTTCGCTTTTGCATGAATAAAGCGGGTTAATCTATCGAAGGAGCTGATTTTGATTTTTTGGTAGCTTTGTAGAAACGAATGCCTATCATTAATTCATGCGAACCACTAATGTGATTTTTAATGTTGGTAGTGGTAAAATCATACGCATAAGCAATAGTAAAACTATCGTTTATCAAATAACCAAGCGAAACAGCAATAGCGTCATGATGTCTATATGTTCCTGCTAACCATAATTTTTGTTGATACATTATTCTTAAACTTGCATCATACATTACTGGTGCTGGAGAAATATATTTGACAAAAAATGATGGCTCTAACATAAAATCATTAGAAATATCAAACTTATAACCCCCAGTAACAAAAAAGTGAGCTGGCAATTTTCCGTTAGGGTTTTTACCTTCATCAAAAAATTTAACTTTACTGTTGAGCAATTGAGGAGCTGAAAAACCGAGATAAAACTTTTTGTGGTATAAATAAGTACCAAAACCAGCGTCAGGTATTAAAACAGATTGAACTCCATTTGTAATTATTGCATCTCCTTCATCTCTCAAGGTAATTTTAGAACCGTCTATTGTAAATTGGAGCAACCCAGCAGAAAGCCCAAAAGCTAACTTTAAATTATCATTTAACTTTACATGATACGAATAAGCTAAATTAAATCCTGTTCTTCGAGTTGGTCCAACAACATCTGTAAATAAATAACCTCCCAGCCCCATTTTCTCGTTTTTTGTGGGTCCATTTACACTTAATGTGTAAGTTCTTGGAGCATCAGTAATTCCTTCCCATTGGTAACGATGTCCTGATTTTCCTTCAAAATAATTATTCACACCAGCAATTGCAGGATTTATCAAAAAATCATTCATATAATATTGACTGAAATGAGGTAATTGCTGAGCAAAAACAACACTTCCCAAAAACATCAAGAATACTATTAATAGGTATTTAATTTTCATGTGTTTATTTTTATTTGTTTTTTATCGGACACATGGAAGTCGCCTATAATCATCTTTCTGGGTGTTAACCTTTTTAACATGGCTCGTTTCATCTGTTTTCATATTTTTAAATTGTAAATTGTAAATCGTCAATCTAACATCATCCATCTTTAATTTTACACAAATTTTCTTTGCCGCCTATTGCCTATTACTTGTTTCTGTAATATGCCCAAATTATTCCCATTGCAATAAAGCCAACCCCCATTCCTAAAGCTCCTCCAACTTGGGTAGCATTTGCTAACATTCCAATTCCTGCTCCAACGAACAAACAACCAGCAAACACTACTCCACCAATAGCAGAAGCACTTTTATTTTTTTTATTTTCTTCCATTTTTTCTAAAATTTAAAAATCAATAACACACACATTATTTTTAATCCCATTACCTCAATATCGTTATAGGTCCTGTAAATGGTTTGGTAATTCCATCGTTCAGTTCAATAATATAATAATATGTTCCTATAGGTAAATCTTTTCCTTTATAGGTACCATTCCAATCCTGTTTGTATCCATCTGCATGAAAAAGTAGTTCTCCCCAGCGGTTATAAATCTCTACCATATTGTTTGGATATTCTTCAATGAAATCAATTATCCAAACATCATTCGATCCATCTCCATTAGGAGTAATACCATTAGGGAATACAATTTTTGGCAGAACAGTAACTACAACACTATCCGTAGCCACACAACCAAATGCTGAAGTAACTGTTACTGTATAAGTTGTTGTAACTATAGGTGTTGCCGTAGGATTTGAAATGGTGGTATCACTTAACCCTGTGCTTGGTGACCACAAATAAGACCCTCCACCTGAGGCATTCAATACTGTTGAATTTCCTTCAAATATTGTAACATCAATACCTGCATTCGCTATTGGTAAAGGCTCTGCATTCACACAAACCGTATCTCTATCAATACATCCTGCATTGGTTCCATTTACTTGATATATATAACAAATAGTGCCTGATGTTGTTGGGGTTACTGTTATTCCATTAGTTATTCCTATAGAAGACATGCTTGGCAATTGAAACCATTCTACGGATGCTACATTTCCTGTGGGTGTTCCTAACAAATCAACTGGTGTTCCTACACAAACAGAAGTATCGTTGCTTGCAAGAGCAATAACCGTATCTAAAGCTCCCACATTTAAAGCAAACGAATTGCTACATCCATTTTGATCTAAAATAACAAGGGTATTCGCTCCAAAACACAAACCGTTTTGTGTTGCTGGTTGTCCAACTGTAGTATTACCATTCCACTGATACGTATAATTTCCTGCTCCACCACTAGCAACTACAGTAATTTCTCCATCACAAACCGAAGAACAAGTTGCATCAGTGATAGTAGAAGTAATGGTAATTGGTGTAGGTTCAGTAATAACAACACTATCCACCACACTACAACCATTGTCATCAGTTACCGTTACAATGTGTGTTCCCGCAGGTAAATTAATTGCAGGATTAGTAATTTGATTAGATGGTGACCATGCAAAATCATAATTAGGAGTTCCTCCTGTTACGGTTACTGTTGCCGTTCCATCATTAGCTCCATTACAACTAATTGGTGTGCTAGTAATGTTAATTAGCATTGCATCAGGTTCTGATATAGTATCTACCTCAACCCCTATACATCCCACTGAATCTGTAACGGTAACGGTATATATTCCTGCACATAAATTCGTAATTGGATTAACAGCCCCTCCTGGGTTATATGAAATCGTATAAGGTGCTGTTCCTCCTGTGGGTGCTGCAACAATTTGCCCATCGCAAACGGCATTACAACTAATATCAGTAACTGTTGAATTTGGAATAGGAGCATTCGTATTGCTTAACGCAAAGGTAAATGAAGTTACACAGCCTGTTCCTTGGTCAGTAATATCAACCGTATAAGCCCCAGCACAAAGGTTGGTAATTATTGGTGTATTTGGATTTGGTGGGCTTGTTGGTGTTGTCCAGAAAAAGGTAAAAGGGCCAATTCCTCCCGTAGGATTAACAGTTATTGAACCATCACACACATTACAAGCTGGTGAAACCAATGTTTCATTGGCTAATACAGCTGTTGGTTCTGTCAGTGTAATAGTATCCATTACTGAACAACCATTATTATCAGTAATAGTAACTATATAAGTTCCTGCACATAAGTTGGTTGCTGTTTGAGTGGTTTGTGCAAGAGGGTCATCCCATAAATATGTATAATTAGGTGTTCCTCCAACTGCATTAGCTGTTAATTCCCCATCACAAACTCCATTACAACTTATTGGTGTAGTGATAGTAATAGAAGGGACAATTTGAGTTGGGCCTGTTACTGTTGCAGAAATTGAATCAGCACAATTTAAACTGTCTGTAACCACAGCAGTATAAGTTCCTACACATAAGTTGGTTGCTGTAGGTGTTGTTTGAACTGGGTTCGTAACATTCCATTGATAGGTATATGGAGTAGTTCCTGCTGACACACTTACAACTGCTATTCCATCACAAGCTCCAAAGCAAGATTCTGGAATAACATTGGTAATGGTTAAATTTAGTCCATTGGTATTAATAGTTACTGTATCTACTGTAATACAATTATTAGCATCTGTTATGGTAACTGTATAAAAGTTAGCACAAAGACCTACTGCCAAAGAATCAGTCCCTCCTGTTGGAGTCCAATTATAAGAATATGGTGCTGTTCCACCAGTAATAGAAGCTAGTGCTGTTCCATTACAAGCACTTGCACAAGTTTCATCTGTTGAAGTAATATTTACAGTTGCAGTACTATTACTATTAATAAGAACGGTGTAATTAAAAATACATCCTGTACCTAAATCAGTAATTTCCAAATTCACTGTTCCAGCACATAACCCATTTACTGTAGAACTCATTGCATTATTTGTTGTGGCTGGTAAAGAAGGATTACTACCTATTAATGCTGTCCAAACAAAATTATAAGGACCAACACCTCCAGAAGGAGTAGAAGTTACACTTCCGTTACATATACCACAAGTTGGTGGAGTTACTACTGAGCTATCTATAATTGGTAAAGGACTTGTAAGTGTTACGGTATCGTTTACTGTACAATTATTTGCATCAATAACGGTTACAAAATAAGTTCCTGCACATAAGTTAACAGCAGTTTGTGTAGTTTGACCATTACTCCATACATAACTATAAGGAGCTACTCCACCAACAGGTGTAGTTGTTGCTGTTCCATCACAAACATTGCTGCAATTTTGATTTGTAAAAGAAGTGGAAGTAGTTAAAACAGGGTTATTGCTAATGGTTACTGAAGCGGAATCCATACATCCATTATTATCGGAAACAACAATTGTGTATGTACCTGCACACAATCCAGTGGCTAATGAATTATTTTGAACAGGAGTGGTATTCCATGAATAGTTATAACTAGGTGTTCCTCCTGAAACAATGGCTAAAGCTGTTCCATCACAATCTCCAAAACAAGTTGGAGTGGTTGTGTTTGTTGAAATAGTAATAGCAGTAGGTTCGGTAATTACAATACTATCCATAATTGAACAACCATTATTATCCGTAATAGTAACAATATATGTTCCTGCACATAAGTTGGAAATTGTTGGGGTTGTTTGCCCTCCAGGCATCCACAAATAAGTGTAAGGAGCAACACCGCCTGTAGGATTCGCTGTAATCGTGCCATCACACACCCCATTACAACTTGCATTGGTTGAAGTTAAATTAGCTAAAATTTGAGTAGGTGTTTCCACAGAAACGGTGTCCACAGTAATACAACCGTTAGCATCTTGAACTACAACAGCATACAGCCCTGCACATAAAGATGCTGCTGTGTCATTGGTTGTTAAAGCAGGATCGTTCCATTGGAAAATAAATGGGGAAGCTCCTGAAGATACATTTACATAAGCCAATCCATCACATGTTCCAAAACAAGTTACACTATCTGCTCCCATGGTTACAACTGGTCCATTCGGATTACTTATTAACACATTAAGGGTAGATGAACAACCATTTGCGTCTGTAATTTGAAGTGAATATGCTCCCGGACATAAATTATTAATGGTAGGAGTGGTTTGACCACCCGGCAACCATAAGTAAGTGTAAGGACTTGTTCCACCAGAAGGAGCTGAAGCACTTGCTGAACCATCACATACTCCACAAGTAGCATCTACTGTTGTTATGGTTGAATTAATAACACTTCCTTCACCTATCACTACACTGCCTGTTGCTGAACATCCATTGGCATCTGTTACTGTTACAGAATAGGTACCTGCAACCAACCCTATTGTTGTTTGAGTAGTAGCACCGTTACTCCATGAATAAGTATAAGGAATTGTTCCTCCTGAAGGAGTTGCAGTAGCCGAACCATTGGCTCCACCATTACATGAGGCATTGTTTCCCGTCACACTAACTGTTACCGTATTAGGTTGGCTGATGGTTACACTTTGTATAAAAGTACAACCCAATGCATCTGTAATGGTAACGGTATGATTTCCTGCACAAAGTCCTGCAACTGCATTAAGAGTAGGTGTAGATCCTGCACTCCAACTATATGAATAAGGTGGTATTCCTCCACTTGGAGTAACGATAGCTGATCCATCACAAACACCATTACAAGTAGCATTAGTAGTATTTAAAGAAGCACTTATAAGTGAATTTTCTGCAATGGTAACTACTTGCGTGGTAATACAACCATTTCCATCTGTAACTTGAATCGTATAAGCACCTGCACATAATCCATTGATGCTTGTTGTAGTCTGTCCTCCGGGCATCCATAAATAAGTATAATTAGGCGTTCCTGAAGTAACAGAGACAGAAGCACTTCCATTACAAACTCCATTACAATTAACATTCGTTGTAGCAACAGAAATAACAGGTCCATTAGGATTGCTAATAGTTACGGGAACAATTATGCTACAGCCATTATTATCCGTAATAGTAACCGAATAACTTCCTGCTGCTAGACCAGTTACACAAGGGGTAGTTATTGGTGCAAAATCCCACAGATAAGTATAACCTGGAGTTCCACCTGTTGGTGCAACACATGCTGTTCCGTCAGAAGCACCACAAGCAGCATTAGTAGTTGATAAATTTGGAATAATTACAGATGGTTCGTTAATCACAATTGTATCGTTACCCGAACAACCATTGGCATCGGTAACACGAACAATATATGTTCCTGCACATAAATTAGAGGCTGTTTGAGAAGTTTGAGAAGCAGGGTCATTCCATAAAAAGGTAAATGGAGCTGTTCCTCCAGATGGATTTGCAGTAGCACTTCCATCGCAAGAGCCGTTACACAATGCATCTATTGTAGTTGTAGTTATAGTTATAACTCCAGGTGCAGTAATAGTGAAGTTCACTATTTTTTGACAACCATTGGCATCCGTAATGGTTACACTTGCTGGCCCTGCACATAATCCTGAAGTGGAAGCCAATGTTGAACCATTGCTCCACAAGTAAGTATAAGTTGCTGTTCCACCTGAAGGATTTACGCTTGCTGTTCCATTACATAAACCATTACAAGAAGCATTAGTGGTAACTAAATTCGCTGTAATGCTATCGGCTTCTCCAACCAACACAGTAGTTGCCAAAACACAGTTATTAGCATCTGTTAAGGTTAAAAAATAAGTTCCCGCACATAAATTGGTTAATGTACTATCATTTGGATAAGGGCCTCCCGGAGGAACAGATGTCCAAGCATAAGAAAAAGGAGATAGCCCGCCAATAGGAATAGCATTTAACCCACCATCACAAGTTCCAAAGCAAGATGCATTGATAAGGGTTGTGGTTATTCCTGATGGGCCAGTGGGGTTACTTACTGCCATGGTAAAAATTCCTATACAACCATTATTATCTGTAATAGTATCGGTATAAAATCCTGGGCATAAATTGGTTATTATTGGAGTAGTTGCTCCATTAGACCAAGAATGCGTATAAGCACCACCACCTCCGCTTGGTAGTGTAGCAATAACACCATCACACACCCCACAATTTGCAGGAGTTATGGTTGGATTAGCACTAATACTTGCTGGTTCATTAATGGTTACGGAACCTATAAAGAAACATCCAAAGGAGTCTGTTACCGTTACTGTATAATTTCCTGGACATAATCCTGTTATGGTTGGTATGTTATTGGGCACAGGATTACACGTTCCTACCCAAGAATAAGAATAAGGAGGTGTTCCTCCGATAGGCGTTGCTGTAGCAGTTCCATTAGATTGTCCATTACAAATAACATCCGTACTACTAAGTGTAACATTCAATGTTGTAGGAGAGTTTACAATAAACGAATCTAGCCCAGTACATCCATTAATGTCTGTTACCAAAATATAATACGTATCTTGACAAAGACCACTAATAGATTGATTAGTACTAAAATTAGGATTGGTTGATGTTGACCATTGGAATGTATATCCTGGTGTTCCTCCAGTAGGATTAGTAGTAGCTGTTCCAGTGCAAGGCGTACCACCACAAGCAATACCTGTTCCTGTTGCTGTTGGATTAATTTGGTTGGGTTGTGTAATGGTATAATTTTGTGTGGTAGTACAACCATTAGCATCAACAACTGTAACTGAATAAGACCCTGGTGCTAAAGGAGAAATGGTTGCTGTTGTATCACCAGGATTACCTGTTGACCAATTATAAGAATAAGGCAAAGTTCCTCCATTTACAATAATACCAGCCGAGCCATCATTAGCTCCAAAGCAAGTTACATTGGTTGATACTGGATTAGAAGATAATAAAACAGGTTGAGTTATCGTATATGTTTCATTTCGAGAACACCCATTGGTATCTGTAATTGTTACCGTATATGTTCCTGCGGGTTGATTGGTTATACAAGCATTTATACCTAATCCACCACCCCACAAATAGGAATAGCCAGGTGTTCCTCCTGAAGGACTAACACAAATACTGCCTGTATTGGCTCCATTACAAGACACATGAACTATGGTTGGGTTGGGTGTAATTGTATCGGGTTCTACTATGACTAGTGTTTCTGATTGTATGCAGTTATTTGAATCTGTTACTGTAACAATAACAGAACCTGCACATACATTGTTTGTATCTGGAATAGACCAAGAAATACTATATGGAGGTGTTCCTCCTGTTGGAGCAGAAGAAACCATCCCATCACAAATTCCATTACAAGATACTTGTTGGTCAATACTTCCATTTGGAACAAGTACCGTAGGAGCAACAGGCATATTTACAGAATCAGTAGTAGAACATCCATTAGAATCTGTGACTGTAACAATTACCCAGCCTGGACATAAGCTATCGGCAGTTTGAGTAGTATCTCCATTTGACCAATTATAGGTATAAGGAGTCTGACCTCCAGAAGGATTGGCAATTGCAGTACCATCGCATAACCCATTACAACTAATTCCAACAGGATTAGGATTTATAGTAATAGTAATTAATGGAGTGATAGTTACAGATCCGTTGGTAGTACAACCATTAGTATCCGTAACAACTACAGAATAGGTTCCTGCACATAAATTGATAGCTGTTTGAGTTATTTGACTTCCTGCTGCAGCATCCCATTGATATTGATAGCCTGGTGTTCCGCCAACAGGATTAGCCGTTGCAGCACCATCACAAAATGTTTGACAACTCGCAGCAGTTGGTACAACATTTACAGATAAAGCTGGAGGATTGGTGATGGTAACCGTATCTCGTCCTATACAACCGTTTGCATCTGTTACCGTTACTTCATACTGTCCCGGTCCTAAATTATTAATAGGATTTCCAGCAATTGGAGTTCCAGGCAATAATACCCAACTGATGTTATAAGGAGGAACACCTCCATTAGGTAGTGCAATGGCACTTCCATCATTGGCTCCATTACAAGTTATATCTGTAAATTGAACATTAGGATTTAAAGTAGTAGGCTCTGCTATAACAACAGAATCCATAACAACACAAAAATTAGCATCCGTAATAGTTACAATATAGGTTCCTGCACAAAGATTAGAAATAGAGTTTGTTCCTTGACCAGAAAATGTAAGCCCAATAGGGTTTGTTGTCCAAAAGAAGGAATAAGGACTAGTTCCTCCTGAAGGATTAGTTGTAGCTGTTCCATTACAAACACCATTACACAATATACTACTTCCCGTTGTTGTTGTTGTAAGAAGTAAAGGTTCATTAATAGTAAAATTAATAGTAATGGTACAATTATTTGCATCTCTTACAGTTACTGTATGTGCCACAGCACAAAGTCCAGTTATGGAATTAGATGCTCCCACCACATTAATAAAGGCAGCACCATCCCACGAAACCATATAAGGACCAACTCCACCACCAGGAGTAACGGTAGCAGTACCATCACAAACGCCATTACAACTTGCGTCTGTTTGAGTTAAACTCGCTGTAATTGCCAAGGGTTCATTTACGGCAATAGATGCGTTAGCTGTACAGCCATTAGCATCTACAATGTTTATAGTATAAATTCCTGCACATAAGCTAGTAATAGATGCCGTTCCTTGCCCTGGTCCAACTTGACCTGCTGGTAAAGATGTCCAAACAATAGTATAAGGCAATGTTCCTCCATTAATGGTTGCTGTTGCTGTTCCATCACAAACACCACTACAACTCATGTCTGTTTTACTCATTGTAATGGAAATGGGTTGAGGAGCTACTATCGTAACACTATCTACGGCTACACAATTATTATTCGAATCAGTAACGGTAACAATGTATGTTCCTACACATAAACTATTTACTGTTTGAGTAAAATAAGGACCTCCTGGACCTGTCCATGAAAAAGAATAAGGCAATGTTCCTCCAGTTGGATTGGCAGTAACTGTTCCATCACAAACTCCAGCACAAGAAGGAGGGGTTGCTGATGGATTGGCTACTAACAATGTTGGTTCTGTAATTGTTATTGTATCCGAAACGGTACAACTATTACTATCAACAATATCAACAACATACTGACCAGGACATAAATTAAAAATAGAATCCGTTCCTTGTCCACTAAAAGTTAATCCCGCAGGAATTGTTGACCAAGTATAATTATACCCTGGTGTTCCTCCTGATGTAGTTGTAACAGCCGTTCCATCGCATGCTCCAAAACAAGTAACATTGGTTGAATTAGTGGATGTGATGAGCGGATCTGGTTCTGTAATAATGATTGTTATAACTGTATCACAACCATTTCCATCAACTATAGAATCTGTATAGGTTCCTATACATAAATTATTGATGGTGGATGATAATCCAGTACTATTAAATCCATTACTCCAAAAATGATTAAACGGACCAACGCCTCCTCCTAAAATATTCACAGTAATAGAAGCATCACAAAGCCCCCCACAACTTACTTGTTGAACGATTGTATCCCATTGTAATTGATTAGGAATAGTAATAGTAACACTATCTGAACCAGTACATCCTTGTGGGTCAGAAACAGTTACCCCATAAACACCCGGACATAAATTAGCGATACTTGATGTTATTTCTCCATTTGGAGTCCATAAATAGGTATATGAACCTCCATTTCCACCAGTTACTAATGAAGTTGATGCTGTTCCTGTGCAAGTACCAAAGCAATTGATGTTGGTACTATCTAATTGAAAAGTTACAGGATTAGGCTCTGTTAAAGTGAAAGTACGATTTGCTGTACATCCATTTGCATCTGTTACATTTAAAGTATATTGAGCAGCACATAAGCATGAAATAGTAGATGTTCCTTGTCCGCAAATGGGTAACCCTGATGGATTACTTGTCCATACTAATGTAGGGGGTGGAGATTGTACTCCAAATGCAACATTAGTAGCTATAGCTCCATCACAATCACCATTACACGTAGGTTGAATAATACCAATTAAATTGATGGCTATAGCAATTGGATTTGTTACAAGTACTTGATCTGTACATTGAGTACCAAACGGAGGATTTTGCCCTAAATCAGTAACCTGAACACCAAGATTTCCTTGACAAACCATAAAAGTTGTATCTCCTAAACCAGAAGAAGGAGTACCACCAGACCAAGAAATAATAAATGGACCTACACCTCCACTTATTGAAACTACCGCAGTAGCATCACAAGCACCTTGACAAGAAACGCCAAACCCATTATAATTAGTAATAACTGTTGTAGTTAATGTGAAAGCAGGAGACCCACAAGGATTTCGCATAGTTGTTCCATTGCTCATGGTAACCGTTTTCTCATCAATATTCCCTAGATTAATCTCAGAGGCTTTTCGGTAAACGATTAAAGTTGATGCTGTATTTACATAAGAAAAGTTAGGAGCATTGAATAATGCTTTTTCGTGATTATAAAGAACCGCTTTTATTAATGTTAATTTTTTAGAAGCATTGCCTTCTGTAATCACACCTCCTGTATATATGGAAATATTATTAGCAATGATTTCTCCTTGTTTCAAATAAATATAGTTGGAATCGGTTAATATAAAATCATCCATCATGTTCCATGAACCTGAGCCATTAAATTCAACATCACCCAAAAAAGTTGTTCGGCTTGTTTTTATGAAGGAATTGTCTTGGTTAGATGTAAAAATGATTTTCCCAAAAAAATCATTGACAAAAAAATCATTGACAGAAAAATTTTCTGCTAGTTGAAATGAAGCAGCAATTTGAGATGAAAAATTGACTGTTTGTGTTGCTGAAAAACTAAAACTATTAGCTTTAATGTTACCCTGAACGGTAATAACACCTGTTTGATTAAACGATTGCTCATTGATGATTACATTATCGTTGATTGTTGGAACTCCCTCCCCACCATTTCCACCACTAATTGTTGACCAATGCGAAGCATCATTCCAGTTTCCACTATTTCCTACCCAATATAAATCGGCTGCAAAAGAATTAATTGCTAGCATCAAAACCACTAATAGTTTAGATACCAATATACTATCTTTTCTAAAATTCATCACTTATTTTTTATTAAGAGAATAACTACGACAATAATACAAAAAATGTTACGTATTGCAATAATTAACATATATAAAGAAATTAATTAGTTATAAATAATTTGACGTTGCAATAGGAAATTTAGTTGCAAAAAGAATTTTTATGAGATGAATTTTTTTATCATCGATAAAAATGCTTCAGGCTGTTCGGCATGTATCCAATGTCCCGAATCTTTAATAGTTATGAGATTTGAATTGGGGAAAATCTTTTGAATCTCATCCATATCACTGTCTAAAATATAATTGGATTTATCTCCTCTTACAAAAAGAGTTGGATTATTAAATGATTTACCATTGGTTACTAATGCTTCTCCAACATGATGAATGTTTTTTGCAATTACTTCTAAATTAAACCGAAAACCCAACTGTTCTTTTTCTTTCCAATATAAATTTTTAAGTAAAAATTGACGCACAGAGAACTCAGGAATGTATGCTGATAATTTTTCGTCTGCCGCATTTCTTGTTTTTATCACATTAAAATCCAATGCTTGCAACCCTTCAATAATCAACTCATGATGCACTGGATATGCTTTTGGAGCAATATCTACGACTATTAATTTATCAATTTTTGAAGGATAGTTTATTGCAAATTGCATGGCTATTTTTCCTCCCATGGAATGACCTAAAATTATGGAATTAATCAATTGATTCTCATCTATAAATTCTTTCAAATCATCTGCCATAACTTGTATATTAAATACATTACTATGAGGAGATTGCCCATGGTTTCTAGCATCAATCAAATACACTTCATGATTTTCTGACATTGTTTTTGCAAAAGTCATCCAATTGTCTAATGACCCAAAAAGTCCATGAATAATAATTAATGGTTGTCCTGTTCCTAATTTTTTATAATTTAATGGCATGAATACATCGTTTTTATACTTATTTTTGAACTTATTATTCAAAAAAATAAAAGTACTATTTATGCATGTAATTAAAGTAATTGCTGAAAATAAAAATGAATACAAAGTTGAGCTAGACAAAAGCACTTTGAAAGGAAAATTAAACAACGAATTGTTTTCTTGGAATGTGATAAAAATAAAAGACCATCTTTTTCATGCTATAAAGGATGATAAATCTTACAATTTGGAGTTGTTAAAACTCAATAGTGATGAAAAAACTGTTTTTGTAAAAGTAAACGGTGTTAAGTTCAAAATGCAATTGCAAAATAAATATGATGAATTGCTACATATATTAGGAATGGATAATTTATTAATCACCAAAGTTGCTGAATTAAAAGCTCCAATGCCTGGCTTAGTACTTTCATTACTTGCAAAAGAAGGGGAAACTGTTCAAAAAGGAGATACATTGCTTATTTTAGAAGCTATGAAAATGGAAAATGCTATAAAATCGCCAACTGACGGAGTAATTAAAAACATTTCTGTTAACACAGGCGAAGCGGTTGAAAAAAATCAGTTGATTCTTAATTTTCAATAGTCTATGAAAAATAAAATTTACCTTCTTTCTTGTGTTGTTGTAATCTTTCTTTCGTGCAATACTGAAAAGGAAAACAATCCCGATAGTTATAGGGACAACAAAGAGCAATCAGAAACCCTTCAACTGATTGAACCAAAAACAGATAAAGAAATTAAAAATTATATTGTTAATGAAATTTCGCTTACAGAAATTAAAGCACAGCAATATCCTGACGCTTCACTTTCGCTAAAAAATCAGCCCTTTAAAGAAGGATTGAATGCCCTTCATTTTACTATTGAAAACAACCAAAACTTTGGCATAACAACTATTCAAAATAATTACACCATTCAAACACATTCTTCAGCTATTTTTGAACAAGAATTTTTAACTGGAAACAATGTTTTTTTAGCTTTTTTAACTGATAAAAACAAGTTGGCTATCAAAACCAACAAAGCAACTTTTTTGGAAAATATTGTACTTTTTGATGAACCAATTTTTAACACAAAAGCACCTCATTTGTTTTACTATTTACCTCAAAACAACCAAGCTATCTTAGATTTTTGCCTACTCAATACTTCGCTTTCTGAAAATGGTAACCAACTAGAAGTTATAATTAATGAAACCGTTTTTTACATCAAAAAATGGGCTGCTTACCAAATAGAAGGATTGACAAAAAAAGAAAATACCATTCGTTTACGTTTACTTGATAAGGATAAAAAACTAATTCCTGGACCTTTTAATGATTCGGGAGAACGTATGTTTACCATAAAAAACCAAAACAGCTAAAATTTTGATTAAAAATTCTACTGAAAGGAATACAAGATTTATCAAACAAAAAGCCTATGAATTAGGCTTTTCCTTTTGTGGTGTTGCTAAAGCAGAATTTTTGGAAGAGGAAGCTCCTCGACTTGAGAAATGGCTTTCCAACAACATGCACGGCAAGATGCAATACATGGAAAATCATTTTGAAAAACGATTAGACCCCACCAAATTAGTAGAAGGAAGTAAATCCGTTATTTCATTATTATACAACTACTTCCCTGAAAAAGAACAACAAGACAACACTTATAAAATCAGTAAATACGCTTACGGACAAGATTATCACTTCATTATAAAAGATAAACTAAAAACTTTGTTACAACTCATTTTCAATGAAATTGGAGAAGCAAATGCTCGTGTCTTTACTGATTCAGCCCCAATTTTAGAACGAGCTTGGGCAAAAAAAAGTGGTTTGGGCTGGATAGGAAAAAATACCATGTTAATCAACAAAAAACAAGGTTCTTTTTTCTTTTTGGCAGAAATTATTTTGGATGTGGAATTACAATACGATGCTCCCATTAAAGATTACTGTGGTTCTTGCACTGCTTGTATTGATGCTTGTCCGACCAATGCAATTTTACCTAATAATAGTATTGATGGAAGCAAATGTATTTCGTACTTTACCATAGAATTAAAAGATGAATTATTGCCCAACGAACACACTAAAAATTTTAACGAATGGATATTTGGTTGCGACATTTGCCAAGATGTTTGTCCTTGGAATAGGTTTTCTACCCCACACCAAGAACCACTTTTTGCTCCAGATAATAGGTTATTGAATTACTCCAAAAAAGAATGGGAAGAAATTACAGAAGAAGTATTTCAGGAAATATTTAGAAAATCTGCCGTAAAAAGAACAAAATTTAGTGGATTAAAAAGAAATATTGGGGCGATTTCAAAAACAAATTTTAATCCCTAAACATTTTCTTTCAAAGACAACAACTGGTTAACCAATTCCACAACACCCTCGCCTGCTTTTTTTTCAATAAGCTCAATATTATTACCAATAAATGATTGCTGAATTTTGGGGTCTATTAAATACTTTTTACAATCTTCTGGAACAAAATTTACAATATTAGCTGCCGGATAAACATTCAACGAAGTACCTATAACAATGAGTAAATTTGCTCCTTCGCAACAATTAGCAGCTACTATCATGTTCGGCACAGACTCTCCAAACCAAACCACATGCGGACGAAGTTGGTAACCTTTCGGACATTTATCTCCTAATTTTAGTGTTGGCTTTTTCCAATCATACAATTGATCATCAAAAGTGCTACGGGCTTTTAAAATTTCTCCATGGAGATGCAACACCTTTGTAGAACCAGCTCTTTCATGTAAGTCGTCAATATTCTGAGTAATAATCTGAACATCAAAAAATTGCTCTAACAATACAAGTGTTTTATGGGCTTCGTTTGGTGTTGCTTTCAACACCTGTTTTCTTCGTTCATTATAAAAATCTAACACCAATTTAGGTTTTTTACTCCATGCTTCGGGAGTTGCCACTTCCTGAATATCATGATTTTCCCATAAGCCATCGCCATCCCTAAAAGTTTGGATACCACTTTCAGCACTCACTCCAGCACCTGTAAAAACTACAATTTTTTGTTTCATTCTTACTATTTGGACTTTAAATAACTTCTGTATAAACGATAAACAAAACTAATGTTAGTTCAACAACTTTACAAATTTATTTTATTTAGTTTATAAGTTTAAGCGTTTATTAGACGAAACCTCACAATAGTTGGGTACTCATTAAAATCCGTTTAAATGCCACGAATTCACGAATATTAACACTGTTTTTATTAGTGTATACTCAAATCACTTAAGTAAAATACACTAAAGTACTTAGTTTTAATTATCAACTAATAACAACCAACTAAAAAATTATGTAGTTTTGCCAAAACTAAAAAATTATGATACAACGTATTCAAAGTTTGTTTTTATTATTAGTTGCTCTTTTAGGGATAGTATTTTCTTTCACACCAATAATAGAACTTATCGATTACGAAAACTTCTTTACAATGAATGCTTATTACGTTTTCATTACAGAAGAAAACTCCCATGAAATCGTTTTTAAAAATATGGGGGTAGGTGTACTAGCTGGAATCATTACGCTTTTAGCTACTTATATTATTTTTCTTTATAAAAACAGAGGCTTACAATTAAAGCTTTCTAAATTGATTCTTTTACTTTTGACACTAAAATTAGTTGCTATTTTCATTTACAGCGAAGCCGCTACATCTAGGATTACAACCAACGAAGAGCATCTTCTAATCAACTACAAAATAGGCATTATCATTCCTATTCTTTCTTTATTATTTACTTACCTCGCTATTCATTTTATTAAAAAAGATGACGAGTTGGTTCGTTCAGCCGACAGGTTAAGATAACTAAATATGTAGATCCGTTTGCTTACCAATGTTTTGAATATAAATTTGATTACCCCAACCCTAAAGGGAGCAAATTGATTTTCTTCACACCCTTTAGGTTTGGGGTAAATGAAGAAAATCAATGACTAAAATAGGTAACCATACGGACAGTCGGACAGTCATTTAACCAAATGTTAAAAAAATTCATTTTCATTGAATTAATCTTTAAAACAATTTCAATTATTTATCAACATAAAGCAACCTCTTTAAATTAATTCTCGTCTATCTAATTGTTAAATTTTTAGATAAAAAACAACAATGTGTTAAATTATTATTTTTTTTTAGTTAAACTATTGTTTTTTTGCTATTTATGTTTTATATTTGTTGTCAGCATTTGAAATATGTTTCATTAATCTTACTAAATTATGAAAAAAATCATCCTTTTTGTAGTGGTTTGTCCATTTTTAATTTACAATTTACATTTACAAGCCCAAAACATAGGCATTAACGCAACTGGTGCAGCTCCTGCTGCAAGTGCAGGATTAGATGTTAATTTCACCAATAAGGGACTATTGGTTCCTCGTGTTGCTCTTACTGCAACAAATGCAGCAGGACCTATAGCTGCTCCAGCTACTTCCTTATTGGTTTACAATACCGCTACTGCTGGTGTGACTCCTAACAATGTAACCCCAGGTTATTATTATTGGGGAGGTACTAGATGGGTTGCTGTTGGTGGTTCTGGTGGTTTAGATTGGAGTTTAACTGGTAATGCAGGAACAACTGTCGCAACCAATTTTATAGGTACAATAGACAACAACTCTGTGGCATTTAGATCAAACA
>Ga0210044_10003080_pt1 | contig 24054 bp, 21 predicted proteins | sample CryGey13umfilter_2_FD_183959 | JGI IMG/M metagenome (GOLD analysis project Ga0210044, IMG submission 183959) | Groundwater microbial communities from aquifer in Utah, USA - Crystal Geyser 4/9/14 3 um filter (SPAdes) (version 2) | ecosystem: Environmental > Aquatic > Deep subsurface >... | reverse complement strand
TTATTATTTATTTTTGCTAAAAGATTTATTGGATAAAGTAATAATGCAGTTAATATTAGTTTTCTTCGTTTCATAATTTTACATCCTTCAATAATTATCTATAACTTAAGCACTTTTAAGCCCGTACGCATAACTGATTACTCCGACCAATCGGAGATAATCGCTGCGCTGGATTGGGAAACAACGCGTCTGCCTATTACATATCTGGAATTGCTTTGAGTATTCACCCGAAGCAGCTATCGGTTTACCGTTAGCAAGTCCCTAAGCCGGATAAACCGGAAATCACAAAAAGCAAATACCAAAAAACAAAGCTCTTTTGAAGCATTAAATTTTGAATTTGGGTTTTATTTGTCATTTGTCATTTGGGATTTGTCTATTGTTTTTTCTGCCAAATATTACACGAACTTTAGTGTTAAGGTACTACGTTTTTCCCAAGACCATGCTTGGGAAAAAAGCTGAAGGAAATAATGAATATCGAAAAAGGAATTTCGAATGATGAAGTTGAACTGCTTATTGCTTTAACTTCGAAATTCATTATTTCTTGTTCATTATTCGTTATTCAATTATCGTTAACATGTTAGCGCTAACAAGAATCTAAGAGCCTAAAGAGGTTTGGTTGCCTGTCCGCCTTTGGTGTGACCATGCTGCATCGACTCGATATGTTGGCATCTGTTGTCGAAGTTCTATTGAGCAATAAAAACAAAGAACATTTTATCCAAGCACCCGTATTTGCGGAATGTCTGCGGAATGTATTTTTCTCTTGACTCTTTACTTATTAAAGAGGTTAGTTCATAGTCATTCAGAGTAATTGAAAAACATTCATGAATGTAAGTACCCCACCAACGAAAATCGTGAGAAGACTGATGATCCGTATAACGATTATTGAGCCTCGCAGAGCCGATGATGCGGCAAAAACCGAACCAAGAGATGTAAGAAATGCAATCGTTGTTAATGCACCTACAGTTGTTCCCGCTGGAAAGTGAGAAAGGTAGTTTTCTACCCTTTCCGACTGTTCACTTCCAGCCTTGAACGAATTGATCCAAATAACCCAAAAGACAATCGATGGGATGAGTAAAGCTGGACCAATCAATGGCTTAATATTCTTCATGCATATTTTTTCTTGTTTAGTACTAAATTCAATTACTGCCACCTAACCTGAAACTTAATCCACTATGCTTTTTTAATAAATGTATCGGAAGTGTAAAACTTTACTTTCTCAACAAATTCCTGGCTGTCTATTGGTTTTGGAATATAATCAGTCGCACCGGATTCCAGGCACTTTTCTTTATCGCCTTTCATCGCAAATGCGGTGAGTGCAATGATGGGGGTCTCTTTATATTCCGGCATCATCCGGATTTTTTCTGTTGCCTCAAATCCGTTCATTACGGGCATCTGCATATCCATTAGAATCAGATCGAATTTTTGTTTCGTAACCTGGTCAACAGCCTGGGCGCCGTTTTCCATAACAACTACAGAGGTGAAGTTATTTTTTTTCAAGAGGCGGGTTACAATTATTTGTGAATGTTTGTAATCTTCAACTAAAAGAATTTTTGGTACATCAGTTTGTTTTGCCGCTTCTTCCGGTGTTGTCGGTTCATCATACCGGTTTATCATTGCATTTATCGTAGAAGCCAAATCTTCAATATTTGAACTTCGCTTGCTAAGCAGTTCTGTAAACAATCCATCAATTTTCTTAAGGTCATCTTCAAAATTTTCTTTCCCTGTATAAATCATGATCGGAAGATTGGTGAACTTCGGATTAGATTTTATGAGTTTGATCAATTCAAAGCCGTTTATCTCCGGCATATCAAGATCAATGATTGCAAGATCAAGCGGTATGTCTTTTATCGTCTCCATCACTTTTGACGATTGAAAAAGCGCCACGGGATTGTAGCCGACTGATGAAATGGCTTCTTTTATTAAATTTAAAGTCGGAACATCATCATCAACACAAAGGATATTTGAATCTTTTTTAAGCTTGTAACTCGTAAGCACTTCAACCAAATCTTTATACTTGATAGGTTTGACAAAGTATTCCACCGCTCCCATTAAGAAGGCTTTTTGCTGTTCGGCTTCAACCGAGCAGACAATGATCGGAATAAATTTGGTGGATTTATTTTCGCGGATCTTCTTGAGTAATTCCAACCCGTTAATATCCGGGAGGATGATGTCGGTAATTATCGCAAGCACCTGTTCACGTTCAAGGTATTCAAGGGCTTTTAAACCCGCGTTAACAATGATCGGTTCATATCCCCATTTATTAAGATAGTTGCCTAATAGTTTTGAAGTTGCGTAATCGTCTTCAATGACAAGAACTTTATTCTTTCCCTCAGAAGCTTTTGGAAGAGCCAAAATTTTTGCTTCGATAGCATCCACAACATCAAGCGGCAATGAAAAACGAATCGTTGTTGATCTTTCCCGGTTAGAAGCAGTGGCAACCGTTCCATGCAATACTTCAACATATTTTTTTGCTATTATGTAACTGAGAGAAGTAAAACTATATTGTTTTTGAGCCATGATATCTAATGCTTTAGGAAGAGAGTTTCGATCCGGCATCGAAGCGTTTTTGTTTGAAATTGTTATTGTAATGTGGTTTTTATCGGCAAGATTAGCCTTAACTGCGATTTCTCCGTTTGGCGAGTGATAGAGTATGTAGGATAAAAAATTTGACATCACAAGCCGCAACTTTTGATGATCAATTTTTATGTTCGGAGGTAAATCATCTGCCAGAGAGGGCACGAATGTAAAGCCGTTAGATTTAAATTTCTCTGAGAGAGGATTGATAATATCCGTAATTACATTAGTAAGATTTATTTCGCTTTGAGTTCCGGTTATTTCTCCTCCGTCAACTCGAGCAAAATCAATTAAATCGTTCAGCAGCGAGAGGAGTTTTTGCGCATTGTCTCTTATTGTTGAGACGTAATCCGCCTGGTTCGAGGTTAGTCTATCATCGTTTAGTAAAGATGCAAACCCTATGATACTGTTGGTTGGAGTGCGGAATTCATTTGCTAATTCAGCAACAATTTTACTTAGGGTTAGCTCTGACTGAACGACAGCGCCTTCGGTGTTTGAAACATAGGGAATAAGAAATTCACCAAATTGTTCTAGAAATTCTCTATCTCCTTGCGTGAATGGAGTTTTTTGGGATACTTTTAAAAGAAAACTCTCAGATGCAGTTTTGATACGAACGCAACTTTCGTAAATAACAAAATCAGTTGACTGTATTTCGCATTTCGCATCAGAGTTAAATAAAACTTTGTCAAAATTATTTTGATGAAACTTGCATACCGAACACTTATAAAGCGCATTTGGCAAAAAGGATTTTCGGGCGGATTGTGATTTCCCCTGAAAAATTAGCTGATTATTTGCGTTTATCTTGAAAAGAATTGCTGATTGCAATTGAAATTCAGTTGTGATAAAATCACAAAGTTTATTAGGAAAATCCGAAGTTTTACGAGAAACAGAATTTTGTAACTCGTTTAATCCAGTAAAGAGGTGTAGGTTCGATATTATCATAGCGTTATAATTATTTCTCTATTTGTCGCAAATATAAAGATTTTCCATAGAAATGAAAAAGATTATTTTCTTGGTGCAGGACTCCGGTAAAAAAAATAACCAATTACAACATTTATTTCTTGACAAAGTGCTTTCAGGGTAATATATTTCACCCATGAAAAAACAGCTATTTATCTTATTCACTTTTCTTTCCATTTCGTCCTTGCCCGGCGGAGCCTTTTTAGATTTCATAAACGCGAAAAACGAAGGCGAAAATGTCCGCGTTGAGTGGAAAACTTCTGATGAAAGAAACGTGAAGGAATTTTTAGTTGAAAGAAAAACATATCAGGGTGAATTCAGCGTTTTAGAATCAATTAAGCCTCTAGGTTCAAATTCTTATTATTCATTCCTTGACCAAAACGCATATAAAATTACTGATGTCATTTTTATTTACCGCATTAAAATTGTTGATTATGATAATAGTGTTTCCTATACAAAAGAAGTTAGCGTTTCACATAATATTTCCGGCGTTAAAAGAACGTGGGGAAGCATAAAAGCCATGTTCAGATAGTTTTTGTGTTGCCTTTCATTTTCCCTTTCCAAAATTATTCCTTCTTAAAACTAAAATATCTTTTCAAAATAATTATAATCTATTGCTCTGTTTTTAATTATTTTTCTTGCGCACCCGCCCTGCGGGACACATCACATAAAAAAAACGACAGGGCTAATCGGGTTTACAAAATTGTCTCCGGTGAAAAAAATCAAATTCGAGTTTTGTTAAGTGAAGAGCAAAAACCGGCTTCACTTACTGTCAGTGGGACTTACAAATTTATTTCGGATGATGAAGAAATCGGCAAAGTGAAAAATGGGGATGTCTTGAAATTTCAGATTAATAATGGGGGGACGAACGTTAAATTTGGTTCTCGCGAATTAGGGGGAATTATTTTCCTTCTGCAGCCGGTTGATTCGGAAAGTGTAATTTTATTCTCCGGGAAAAAATATTCGGGAGATTTTCTTCTTGTTTACGGCGATAACAACAGACTTCTTGTCATTAACCGCTTATCTCTTGAAGAGTATCTACTCGGGGTACTTCCATCAGAGATGGGGGTAAAACCAAACCAAAGCGAAAGAGGAGAAGCACTGAAAGCTTTTGCAGTTTGTGCCAGAACTTTTGCTGAGATGAAAAAAGCAAAAGGGAATACGTATTATGATATTACAGATGATGTCCGCGACCAAGTCTTCGGTGGTTCGGGGAATTTTACGGAACTTGATAAAAAAGCAATCATTGAAACAACTCAGGAAGTCCTTGAGTACAAAGAGAAACTTGCCGAAGTATTTTATCATTCTGCCTGTGGCGGGATGTTAGAAGACCCTGCAAATGTTTTTTCAGGCAAAGTTGATGATTATTTAATTGCAAAAAAAGATGGCGATGAAAATCCAAACTGCGAAATTTCACCAACGTTTAAATGGGAAGAATCATACTCTCAATCCGAACTTCTTAAATTATTAAAAGCAAAAAAACTTATAACCCAGAAACAGCGCGTAATAAAAAATATCGAAATTTCCGCAGTCTTCACTTCGGGGCGTGTGAAAGAATTGCGTATAAATTTTGCTAACACTGAAGACGTTATCCTGCCGTCATCCGAAATTAGAAATTTTTTTATGAGAAGAGACAAGAAGGGTATTTTACGATCTTCATTATTTTCACTATCAAAAGAAATAAAAAATGGTGAATTAATAAAAGTCACCTTGAGCGGAAGGGGGAGCGGGCATGGCGTTGGCTTTTGTCAATGGGGAGCTATGAATCTTTCTTCAAAAGGGAAAAGTTATCGTCAAATTCTTGACTTTTATTTCCCTGGCTGTACAATAGGAAAAATTGAATGATCCAATCAAATCTAAAAATATTTCTCGCATCAAAATCACCGCGAAGAAAAAAACTGCTGGAACAAATAAATCTTCGTCCGGAACTATTGCTTTGCCATTTCGATGAAAAGTTCGAGGCTGCTCAAAGACCTTCTTTAATCGCCAAGAAACTTGCAATGCAAAAATTAGACGAAGCAAAGAAGCTGCAGAAAAAAGGAATTGTCATAACTGCTGATACCCTTGTTGTGGTTGATAAGAAAATTCTTGGGAAACCAACTTCTGACCGCCAGGCTGTTGCAATGTTAAAAAATCTCAGCGGCAAAAAGCATTTTGTTTATACAGGTTTTTGTGTTTACAATTCTTTAAATGGAGTGCTTATTAATGATTATGAGAAAACAGAAGTTACCTTCAGAAAATTATCAGAAAAAGAAATTGAGGAATATGTGGCAGGCGGAAGCCCTATGGATAAAGCAGGAGCTTACGGCATTCAAGATGATTACGGCGCAATATTTATTGAAAAGATTAACGGTTGTTATAATAATGTTGTTGGTTTGCCTCTAACAAAAGTCTATATGGCAATTATGAAAGTGCTTTGAAATGTTTGCTAAAATTAAAAAAAATATTTTTATTTCAATTGCAGCAGCGGGTCTGCTCTATCTTCTCCTCTCAATTTATGCTGATTTTGACAAAGTCTTACATGCGTTCTCTATTTTTAACTGGTTTTTCCTTCCATTACTTTTACTCCTATCCTTCGCAAATTATGTTACAAGATTCTTAAAGTGGGATTTCTATTTACAACTGCTAAAAATTAAGATTAAAAAAATTGATTCCTTTTCCGTTTTCATGTCGGGTTTAATTATGTCCGTTACTCCCGGCAAAATGGGGGAACTCCTAAAAGCATATTTGGTGAAGCAAATTTCCGGAGAACCAGTAAGTAAAACTGCGCCAATAATTTTTGCTGAAAGGATCACTGATTTTCTTTCGCTTATTTTTATTGGACTGATCGGCGGGTATGTCTATAATTTTGGAAGAGTAATAGTAATAGCTGTGGGAATATTTTTTGTAGTCGTCACCATCGCGTTAACAAATAAAAATATTGGTGAAACGATTATTAGTTATTTTCAAAAAATCAATGTTTTAAAAAAATATACAGAACATGCAAAAGCGGCGTACGAAAGTTCCTATCAAATGCTTCAGATGAAAGCTCTTCTCCAGATGTCGTTATTAAGTTTGGTCGCATGGTTTTTTGAATGTTTGGGATATTACTTAATTCTCATTAATTTTAAAGTAGAAGTTTCATTGCTTTGGGCATCTTTTAGTTACGCATTCGCAACTATTGTCGGCGCAATATCAATGCTTCCCGGCGGTTTAGGAGTGACGGAAGGTTCGTTAACAGTGTTACTTCAACAAAAACATTATTCTCTTGAAATAGCATTTGCATCAACATTTATAGTACGAATAGTGACCTTATGGTTTGCTGTTCTGGTCGGTGTTCTTAGCGTTTTGCTTTATCAAAAAAGATTTGGGAAAATAACGATCGAAAAATAAAAATTGAATGGAGTTCTCAATGAAAAAATTTAAGAAAATTCTTCTTCCTTCCAAAGGCGAAAAAATCACTTTTACAAATGGTAAAATAACCGTCCCGGATAATCCAATAGTTTTATTTATAGAAGGAGACGGCATCGGCGCTGATATTTGGCGCGCTTCAAAATTAGTTTTTGATGAAGCGGTAAAAAAAACTTATTCCGAGAAAAAACAAATTGCCTGGATGGAAGTTTTTGCCGGTGAAAAAGCATTAAAGGTTTATGGGAAAAATAAATGGCTTCCGGAAGAAACCGTTGATGCCATTAAAGAATATTCTGTGGCTATTAAAGGTCCATTAACAACGCCGATAGGCGGCGGAATTAGAAGCCTGAATGTGGCTCTTCGTCAATTACTTGATCTCTATGCCTGCGTTCGTCCGGTGAAATTCTACCAGGGAACTCCAAGCCCGATGAAACGCCCCCAGGATTTAGATATCGTTATCTTTAGAGAGAATACAGAAGACGTTTATGCGGGAATTGAATTTAAATCTGGTTCTCTAGAGGCTGAATCATTAATCAAATACATCAACACAAGATTCGATAAAAATATTAGAAAACTTTCCGGTATTGGTATTAAACCGATGAGTGAATTTGGATCAAGACGTTTGGTAAAAAAAGCGATCGAGTTTGCGATAGCCAAGAAAAGAACCAGTGTAACCCTTGTCCACAAGGGCAATATTATGAAATTTACGGAAGGTTCTTTTAAAGAATGGGGTTATAAAGTTGCAAAAGAAGAATTTAGTGAGTATGTTATAACCGAAGACGAACTCTGGAAAAACTTTAACGGTAAATTACCGGAAGGGAAAATTTTATTGAAAGATAGAATCGCAGACAGCATCTTCCAACAGCTTTTATTGCGCCCCAACGAGTACGAAGTGTTAGCTACTCCAAATTTAAACGGAGATTTTTTATCCGATGCCGCGGCTGCACAAGTAGGCGGATTGGGGATTGCTCCCGGCGCTAACATGAGTTACGAAACCGCTATCTTTGAAGCTACTCATGGAACGGCTCCAAAGTATGCGGGGCTTGATAAAGTTAATCCCGGTTCTCTTATTCTCTCTGGTGTGATGATGTTCGAGTTTATGGGCTGGACAAAGGTTGCTGCTCTAATCGAAAAGGCGATGAGGAAAACGATAAAATCAAAAGTAGTAACCTACGATTTTGCCCGATTAACAAAGGGAGCTAAAGAAGTTGGTTGTTATAGATTTGCTCAAGAAATAGTTAAAAATTTATAAATTGTAGATACGCTGCCCCGTAAAAAACGGGGTGGTCTTCAAACTAAAATAAAGGAGAAGTTATGTCAACAAATGAAAGTAATATCAGTAAAGGTTTACTGATAGGTTTTTTAACAGGCGGAATAGTCGGCGCTGCTTTAGCTCTATTATATGCGCCTAAAAGCGGTAAAGAACTGCGCCAAGACATCAAGGGGAAAGCTGATGAACTGCTTGATGAAGCAGAAAAATATCTTGATGTTGCAAAAGAAAAAGCTTCCAACATTTATAATGATGGGAAGAAAAAATCTGAATTGTTGATTGCAGATGCAAAAGTAAAAGCTGATGTTCTTATTAAAGATGCAGAAAAAGTTTTTACCGATGCAAAACAAAAAGCAGGTCAGGCTATTTCTACAGGCAAAGAAACGGTAGCAACTGAGAGCGACAAAATTAAAAACGCGTTTAAAGCCGGCGTTGACGCTTACAAAGACGCAAAAAAATCTTAACGAAATTAGCATATGATTATTCAAATTTTTCAAGTCTTGCTTTTAGCATCAGCCGCCGGGCTTTGTATTGCCTTGGTTTTTTATATTAAAAGAATCACAATATCGTTTGAAAAAATGCAGACCGATATTAGCCGTCTGGCGGACGAAATCCATCCCTTGCTCGAATCTTTTGAAGCTCTGAGTCACTCCATTACAAAAGTTACGAGTTACGCTGAAGAACAAATGAATTCCATTTCTTGGATCGTTGAATCTGTTAAGTCACAAGTAGTTAGTTTACTTAGCGTGGAAAAGCGAATCCGGGAAGGAATCGAAGGTCCGGTACAGAATTTAACAACCAATTTAAATGCTGTTAAAAAGGGAATTGCAACGTTCGTGCAAAGGCTAAAATGCTAACATGCCCCTGCTTGATGCGGGGCTAGAAAATTCTAATCCAAAACAAGGAGTAAACCGTGAAAGAATATGGTCCAGAATCTCTACGCAACATTGCATTAATCGGGCACGGAGGAACCGGCAAAACCTCGCTGTCCGAATTATTTCTCTTTACTGCCGGTGAAACTAATAGAATTGGAAGTATTGCTGAAGGAAACACAACCTCCGATTACTCAGCAAATGAAATCGAACGCCAATTTTCAATCTCTCTCTCTCTTCTGCACCTCGAATGGAAAAACACCAAAATAAATATTTTAGATACTCCCGGTTACTCCGATTTTATCGGTGAAGTTAAAGCAGGCATGAAGGTTTGCGATACTGCCGTTATGGTGTTAAAAGCCGTTGAAGGAGTTGAAGTTGGTTCGGAATCTACCGGACATTTCGTTACCGAGTACGGAATCCCTTCGGCTATTATTGTAAATAAATGCGATAACGAACATGCACGCTTCCACGACATCCTGGCGCAAGCTAAAGAACGATTAACTGATGGGGCAGTTATTGTAACTTTTCCGGTTAAGGAAGGTCTGGGTTTCTCATCCATAATAGACATTATTAAAATGAAAATGTTTACTTACGGGGATGTAGGTTCTAAAATTGTTACCGAGTCTGAAATACCGGAAGAATTAAAAGAGAAAGTTGAAAAGTACCGGATCGAATTAATTGAAAAAGTTGCCGAGCTTAACGAAGAATTGATGAATAAATATTTCGAAAATGGAACACTTTCTGAATCTGATTTGGAAATTGGAATTAAAACTTCTATGATTAATCGAAGTTTAACCCCGGTGTTTGCAGTGTCCGCAACTAAGGGCGTTGGAGTAAATAACTTTTTAGATTTTGTAGAGAAATATTTCCCCAACCCCGTTGATCGTGGTGATTTTGAAGTGAGGCTGAAAGACAAAAATGAAAACGTCCTTTTGAAGGTTGACCCGAAAGGTGAACCGGTTATGTTTATTTTTAAGATTGTTTCTGAACCGCATGTTGGAGAACTTTCCCTCTTTAAAGTGTTTTCAGGAAAAGTGAATGCCGGTCTTGATTTGATCAATGAAGCTAACGGAAAAGGTGAACGCCTCAGTCAACTTTCAGTTTTAAATGGAAGAACGAGAAAAGAAGTAACTCAGCTTGTTGCAGGTGATATCGGCGCAGTTGTAAAACTAAAAGATTCACATACCGGCAACACACTTTCTTCGAAAGTATTGCCTGCAATTATTGACCCGATAGTATTTCCGGAAGCAATCATTCGCGGAGCAATTATTCCTAAGGCTAAAGGTGAAGAGGATAAAATTGCTACATGTTTACATTCCTTACACGAGGAAGACCCATCCTTCAACGTAAAATACGATCCGGAGATTGCCCAGACAGTTATTTCCGGACAGGGTGAACTGCATCTTAATTTAGCCGTGAAACGCTTGAAAGAGCGCTATGGTGTTGATGTTGATTTAGTAGAACCCAGAATCCCTTACCGGGAAACAATACGCGGCAGAACTGAGGATGTTGAATATAAACATAAAAAACAATCCGGCGGAAGAGGACAGTATGGACATGTTCATTTCAAAATGGAACCGATGCCCAGAGGCGCCGGTTTTGAATTCGTAAATGCAATAGTTGGTGGAGTTATTCCCGGGCGTTTTATTCCAGCAGTTGAAAAGGGAATAATTGAAACGATGGAAAAGGGTGTTGTTTCGGGAAACAAAGTTGTGGATGTTAGAGTTACTCTACACTTTGGTTCTTTCCACGATGTTGATTCTGATGAAATGTCTTTTAAAATTGCCGGTGCAATGTGTTTTAGAAAAGGATTTACCGAATCAAAACCGGTATTGCTTGAACCGATTTATGAAATTGAAGTTAAAATGCCCGAAGAATGTATGGGTAACGTTATGGGAGATATTTCAAGCAGACGCGGAAAAATTCTTGGAATGGAAAGCGATGGTCATTTCCAAATCATTAAGGCGAATGTTCCTCTTTCGGAGCTCTATAAATACTCCTCAACCTTGCGAAGCCTAACTGCCGGAAGAGGAAATCATACCAGAAAATTCTCTTATTACGAAGATGTTCCGAAGGAGATTGAGAACAAAATTGTTGAGGAATATAAAAAATCTAAATTAGAATCGTAATTGATTTTCCTAACCAGGATAAATCACAAAAGCAAATTCCAATTAATTTTGGAGGAATGATTGAATGTTTGCATGTCTGAATGAAAAACATTCATCCTTTTATTTTCATCCAGTCATGCTACCACTTTTTTTGTCTCATTAATATTCTGACAATTATTACACGAACTTTAGAGTTAGATCATTAAGATGCCAGCATCAAAAGACGGCGGCATCTTTTCTTTTAAACTCTGAAGAACGTAACCAAATATTGAGTTCATTTAATTATCAATAAAAAATACTATGGAAAAACTCTGGTCTCCCTGGCGTTCAAAATACATTGATTCGTTTTCGGAAAGTTCCGAGAAAGGTGGTTGTATTTTTTGTTCTGCCTGGAAGGAAAATGTCGAAACTACAAACTCCTTGCTGGTCAGAAAAGCAGTTAATACGTTCACAATACTTAATCTTTATCCTTACAATAACGGACACTTAATGGTTGTTCCGATTCGCCACCTAAGTGAGTTTGCCCTTCTTTCGGAAGAAGAGAATAAGGAAATAATGTCGGAATTACAACTTGCACAAAAAGCATTATCAATTGCGATGAAACCACATGGTTTTAATATCGGGGCAAATTTAGGCAAAGTAAGCGGGGCGGGTATAGACGATCACCTCCATTTTCATATAGTACCAAGATGGAATGGAGACACTAATTTTATGCCGGTTCTGGCAGAAATTAAAGTTTTATCCGAGGATTTAATGCAGACAAAAGAAAAATTACTTGCCGCTTATTTGAAACTAAAAAATTAAACGGCAAGCGGTCATTAAATTATTTTTCTTCTTGCGCCATCCATTTTTCAACAGCAGAGAGCAAACCGGTCATTGCGCCAATTAACGGTTGATGCTGCGTTGTCTCAATATCTCCTAATATTTCAGAATGAATATTGATGTACGCTTCGTTCAATTTACGAGTAAAGTCCTTTCCGTTTTCGGAAAGAAATAATCTCATATTCCTTCTGTCATTAGGCTCAATTTCTCGCACCACATATCCTTTAGATACGAGTCCATCAATAATTCTCGTTAAACGGCTGGCGCTAAGATCCATTCGTTCGGCGATTTCTTTATTATTGATATTTTCGATCTCATTAATTTGACGCAAACACCTAAATTCTGCCTGCGTCAAATTATGCTGCTTCGCAAGTCTTTCTTCCTTTTCGTGGCAGCGGGCAAGCAGTTTAAATGTAAGGTCTGCTAACTTAGTTGCTGATTGATGAAGTTCTTGTTGTTCCATGGTAATACTATTTTATTTCTGGGATTGAGTGATTTATTTTACTCCACATTTCAGTATAATTGAATCCTTTGAATGAAGGGCTCTCACTATTATGGCAAGTAATACAGAATTTTTCTATATCACCCGGCATCACCAAACCTTTACTTACGGCGTCATCTCTGTTCTTCATTACTTTCATATCTTTATAATCAGAACCGGCACCATGACAACTTTCGCATTGAACGCCATCTTCAACTTTAAATTTTGCACCCAACAATGCGGCATCTAAATTATAGCCAACTGCATGGCATTTTAGGCAAGCTTCAGTTTTGGCTGCAGGGGTTTCAAACCCTTTTTCTTTTGCAACTGCATCAGCTTCCTTTGTCTGCAATGTTTTATAAGCCTGAGCATGTTTTGATTTACTCCAAATATCGAGTTGTTTTCCAGCTTTTTCTGATTTATGACACATTCCACAAGTTGCGGCACCGACAAAACTATGAGCTTTTTTTACTGTTTCGGTCTGTGCATTTAAAAAAGAAACAAAGAGAACAACGAGCAAGAAGGACATGATATTTTTCATTTTTTCACCTTTTTATTGTGTAGTAGTTATTTACGGAATTTCGTTCCAAATACATTTATTTTACCATTTATATGTTTTGTTTTATCAATTATTGTACCGGAAGCATCAACCACGCTGGCGTGGCACCAGACGCATTGATCAATGGTGTACGAAACATGCCCAATAGGGGATGGATCCGCATCATTTTTGCCATGACAGCTAAAGCATTTTGTTTCACCTCCGCTTAAATTTGTCCAAACCGGAGAACGATTGTTGCCTACCATTTTATCCGAAGTGTACTGATTTTGAGCCGTTGGAGAACCGGCATCAGATTTCTTGAATTCGAAATGTCCATGGCAATATGTATTAGCGCATTTGTTATTTCCAAAATCGTATGAAGTGCCGCCAAATTTATTTGTAAATGTCCCGAAGTTGAATTCAGCTTTCCCATCACTTCCGAGATGTCCTGCAGAATTTACATCCGTAGGAACTGTGTGACATTCAGAGCAGGCTAACGAGATAGCATTGGCATAAGCTGATAAATGTTTTACATGAGCTCCAACTCCGGCAAATGAAGTTGAAGTATTGCCACTCAAATCCTCTGGAGGAGAAATTTGTGATGGATTATTGAAGTCTCCGTGGCAAGTATTACAAGCGGCAGGACCTTGAGCGCTGCTATGACAGCCGCTCGTTTTACAATTAGGACTCGTTGATCCACCGGAAAAATTACTACTGTGGCAGCTTGCACAAGCAGAGATATTCCAACTACTTAATTTTAGGAATTTGCCATGAAAATTAGCTGAAGTTGGGTTGGTAATTCCGGTCTTATGAACCGTGATGGTTGTATGGCAGCTTGTGCATGACACGCTATTATTTCCTCCCTGGAAATTGTCTCCATGGCATGACTGACATTCAGCGAAACTGGTTTTTAACTCATTGCGCTTACCATGGAAGTTGGGAGAGTTCTGATCATTTATTCCTGTTTTATGAACATCAATCGTCGAATGACAAGTTTTGCATGAGGGACTTTGAGTTCCACCTGTAAATGATATACCGTGGCATGAAGTGCAGTCTGTCAGTCCGGTTTTAAGTTTGTATTTACCATGGAAGTTAGCAGAATTCTGATCAATTATCCCGGTCTTATGTACATCAATAGATGCATGGCAGTTAGTACAATTTGGACTGTTCAAACCACCTTGAAAATTATCTCCATGGCAGGATTGACAGGCTGTAAATTTCCCTCCTGCTAATGGATATTTTCCATGAAAATCCGGCGAGTTGGTATCAACAATTCCGGTTTTATGTACGGTTATTGTTGAATGGCAAGTTGCACATGATGGACTTTGGAGTCCACCGGTGAATGTTGCACCATGACAGGAAGTGCAATCTGCAAGTCCAGATTTTAATTTATATTTTCCGTGAAAATTTGGTGAGTTGGCATCTATGATTCCAGATTTATGAACATCAATTGATTTATGGCAATTTAAGCAAGTTGGACTAATACCGCTTCCCTGAAAATTATCTCCGTGACATTTGGTACAAGGAGTAAATCCATCTGTTAATGGAAATTTCCCATGGAAATTCGGTGAGTTCGGATCAATAATTCCAGCTTGATGAGTCGAGAGAGACGAGTGGCAATTAGTACATGCAGGGCTTTGAATTCCGCCTTTAAAGTCTGCGCCGTGGCAAGGAGAACAATCTGCAAGACCATTTTTGAATTGATATTTACCATGAAAATTAGCTGAAGCAGGGTCAACTATTCCTTCTTTATGAACATCAATAGATTTGTGGCAATCCGAAGTTGCACAACTTGGGCTATTAACACCACCTTGAAAATTGTTTCCATGGCATGATTGACATTCTGTAAATTTTCCACCGGCTAAAGGATATTTCCCATGAAAGTTAGCTGAAGTGGTATCAACAATTCCTCCCCTATGCACAGTAATAGTCGAATGGCAATCTGTACATTTAGGACTTTGAAAGCCTCCTCCAAAATTTGCACCGTGACAAGATGAACAATCTTTAAACCCTTCTTTAAACAGATAGTTACCGTGAAAGTTAGCCGAAGTGCTATCAACAATTCCATCCTTATGAACATCGATTGATTTATGACAGGTTGCGCAGCTTGGGCTCGAAATTCCACCGGCAAAATTATTTCCATGACAAGACTGGCATTGAGAGAATTTATTTATTAGAGTAAATTTTCCATGGAAATCAGCAGAAGTTGTATCAAGAAGAGCTGGCTTATGAACAGAGATGGCTTCATGGCATCCCGAAGCAGCGCAGCTTGGACTGCTCGATCCACCAGAGTAATTTTTACCATGACACTGACCGCACTCAGCAAGACTATGTTGTAATAAATATCTTCCATGAAAATTACTTGAAATTGAATCTTGAATCCCGGTTAAGTTTAAATGGATTGTAGCGAGTGTATGACATTCACTACAGCTTTTAGCCAAAGTGATTCCGCCATCAAGATTTTTCCCATGACATTTTTGGCAATCTGTAAATTTCATATTTTTCTGAACGAAAAACTTGCCATGAAAATTAGCGGATGTTGAATCCAAAACACCTGGTTGGTGAATTTTATTGCTTTCTAAAGCTTCCAATTCGGAACTTTCTTCACTGCAAGAAATTAAAAACAGTGCCGGGAGAATTAACAGTAAGTAGATAAGTAAAGTTTTTTTCATAAGTTTTTCCAAAATTTTAAGTTAATCAACTTAGTTTGCCTGTTTTCCATGGCAATATCCGCAGAATCCTACGCCGGCAATTCCATTAGAAGAGGCGCCGATATGGCAGGTAAAACAAACTGCACCATCATTATCATGCCAATCGCCACGGTCGTTTTTCATAAAACCTGCCGCATGCGTTTTTGGATTATTCCCTTTTCCCGGAAGATTATCAACATGGCAAGTAATGCAAACGGGATCAGCGCCGTTAGACTCATGGCAGGAAGCGCATCGTTCAATATCTCTTCTGGCTAATACCGCATGTTCACCACCGCCTGTCCCTATTCCAAATGTAGTAAAGTTCCCATTTCTATGATTTGCGGGAGCTATTCCTGTGTAATAGAGATCTCCGGTTTTACTTTCGTGGCAGCTTACACAGAAAGTTTCAACTTGATGGCATGTTTGGCAATTTGCTTCTTTTCCTTTTGCATCAATACCGTGGGTGAATTGAAAATTAAGATCATGGACTCGGGTGATTTGTTGTTGTTTGGTTCCATCAACAAAGGTGTGGGGTTTGTACGGAGCGTAAAAGTCCTTCCAGGTTCCCGTTTCCGTTATCATTGTTGTCCCGGTATGACATTCTTCGCACGAGTTATTGTCATGGCACATAACACAATTAGCATTAGGTTTTTCAGCTAAGAACTTATGACTTTTTTTGAAATCAACTACATTGTGCGATTGAGGTAAAAGATTTGCAGTGGAGATATGGCAGGCTTCACAAGCTAATGAAGCGGTTTTCTTTTCTCCATGACATGTTGAGCACGTTTCCATAGATGGAACGCTGCCTGCTGATTCAAAGCTGTAAGCGACTTCGTTCATTCCTTTATGGCAGAAAGTACATTCTACTTTATTCCCGACGTGGAAACTGTGATTAAAAATGAGTGCAGATTTTTTAGGAATCAGCGGGTCTTGCACAGATTCGTAATGACACTTATTACATTCGTCTGTATTTTCAACATCATGGCAGGTTGCACAATCTTCCATTTTAGGAAGAAGGGGGTCTGTCATTGATTTTGCATCAGCTACTTTAGTGTGGCATCCTTGGCAATCGGTTATTTCGGAATGAAATTGATGCGAAAATTTGATCCGTGATTTGTTGTTTTCAGATTCGCCCGAAATTAAACTGTGTTGAACCGAGAATGCCGCAAAACCTAAGAAAGCAGTTACTGCAATAAGAAGCAGAGTATAGAAATGTTTTATTTTCATATTATATCACATTTAAATTTGTGTTAAACCAATAGTTAATTTTGAACATAAACCTGAAGTCTTGCTTATAAAGGGGGTTATTCAAAAATTGCCCTTGAAGATCGAAAGACAACAACCGCCAGGGGCGAAGATTGAGGTTAACGATAAAAGTGGCAAGGTTTTGGGTTTTATCTTCGGGATTCAATTTATAATGTGTATAGGCAGCTCCCAATGACGGAGTGAGTAATCCTTGCATAAAAGAGTATCCGGTTGAAATAGAAATGGCATCTAATTCTCCTGCATATCCCAAATTTTTCCTGTAAAAGATTGAGCCGTAAGTGGTGTTACAACCGAAAGATATCCGTTGGGATGTTTCATCCTTATATTCTACGTCGCCAACTTTAGCAAGAATTGTAAAGGTCGGAGAGATTCTATAATCTACCCCAAGTTCAAATTCTTGTGAATTTTGTCCGTCAAAAACTGAAAGTACGGTATTGTATTTTAACAATGGCTTTCGATAGTTATAGTAAAAGAGAAGTCCAAGGTTTTGAATCGTTTCATACCTTCCTTGTAATTCAAAAAGGGAAGTCTTTACAAATTTTAGATCATAATTAAAACGTGAATCAATTGAAAATCCTTTTTGATTATCAAAACCAGCCTCTGCAGAGATAAAATCAAAAGTGCTTGCTTCACGTTTAATTGTTGCAAAATAAGGGTTGTATAATGAGTCAAGCCGTACAGTCGTATAATTATTTGGTTTATAATTTTTATGTAGATAGCTAAAGCCGAAGAAAAAGTTTGTCAATTTAGATGTTGTAAGTTTTGCTCCGTAAATATCGTTATTTGACCAGTCGTTGATCAAGTCAAGTTTCTGGTAGGCAGGGACGTTTGCACCATAATAACCTGTAAAATGCATATCCCAATAATTTACTTTTACTGTAGCACCATCGAAAACTCCCCCTGAGATAGAATTGATTATTGGTTGTCTTCCAAGTTTTATCGTAGCAACATTGAAAAGATTTCTTCCCTCGAAATAAAGGTTGTAAAAACGAACTCTCGGGTCAGATGCCTGTTGATTTGAGAAGTCGGTTTCATAATTGAAGAGAGTGCGGAAGGAGTAATTGTCTTTGTTTACGTTAAGGGCAGCCATGTCATAGTTTCTGATATATTTTGCTGAATTTCCGGGGTTGTCATACCGCTGGAAACCATAAAACATAGAAGTAATTCTGCCATTAATATTTTGAGCCGGTGAAAAACCCGGTAAAAGCAGAAGTAAAAGGAAAGTGTAAAGATATTTTTTCATACAGCATCCAATTTTGTGGTAGCGTAAATTAAACAAATATTTTTATTTATTTGTCCATATCAGGCTAAAATTTATTGTAGCCCTAATTTTAACAAAACTAATTATTGGCATCTAACAATCAATAATTATTCCAACGTTTTTTATTGAAATGTTTGAATTTTATACCTATTAAGCCCCATTTTATGGTGTATAACCATCAATTTTTAACTTTGATAATCTGTTTCCACATATTGAGAAAAATGGAAAGAATTTTCAGAAAGGTTTTGTATAAACGGCAGAAAAAGATTAATTTTACGAACCAAATAATGAAGCTAAAAATGGGCTCATAGCTCAGTTGGTTAGAGCAGCTGACTCATAATCAGCGGGTCGGAGGTTCAAGTCCTTCTGAGCCCACTAAAAAACCTCGAAAATGAACGATTTTCGGGGTTTATTATTTTAAAGAATTCTGAATTTTCTAAAAACTTACCTATTTTTGACTAGTTTTCACCTATTTACTACTTCAAAAACTACTTCAGTTTAAAATAAAAAAAAGAGCGCCTACACAGCGCTCTCTATTTCTTCAAGTTTATCTTGTTGATCCTTCTGTCTCGCAAGGTTAATTTTATTTAACCCGAAGCCGCTCAGCAAGGCTGAACAAGTTTACTTGCAAGCACTGGCAAACCGTCCAGCACATACATCGTTCAGAGAGCTGTTCAGCAAGGTAAACAATAATCTGGAGGGGCAACAATGATACGCTACACGCAAGGCGACGGCACATCCAAAGGCAAAGCAATTAAAATCACTGGTGCAAGAACAAATTTTGAGGGGGTTGATGCAGAGTATGCTCTTATCAGACGAGATTTTAAGATAATTCAAAAAAAATGGAAGCTGCTTTTCCAAGAGCTGATTCACGACAACAAGCACAGCTTTGATCGGCTTGTTTTGAGGGACGAAAATGGAAAAGTGAGTGAAATCTGGTTCGACATCAGTAATTTTTTCGGTATTTGGTAAATGAAAAGCCGATCGTGATGGTCGGCTTTACTGCAAGGCAAACTTTTCTTTGAGGGTAAATCTAAAGGGTACCCGGCATAACAAAAGAGCCCGATCAAGAGGTCTCGATTTGATTCCCAGAGGAAAGGCCGAAACAAAATTTTTTATTTGGAATTTTTTGATTCACGCCCAATAGAAAAATTTGACTACTGGTTTTTATAGCGCGGGTGTGTTTTGTTGTGCCTTTCATTATGTTGGATAAATTCCGGGTTTAGTTTATAACTAAAATCCCAGTATCAATTCAATCGCTAAATGCTTATTTTGTTGAAAACTAAGCTTCGTCATAACATCTTCATTCGCTTGGAATTGAATCCCGGGTTGGAAAAAGTAAGTATCTTTATTGTCGTTTTTGATTCGATCATCGAGCAGGTAAACGAATTCACCGAAAAAAGCTAATGACCCTTTCATCGAATCAAAAAATGGATAAGACAATAATCCGGTTCCAAACTGCATTTTATCAATGTGAAGTGATACTATTGAGTAATAGTACTCCGGAAACAGAATATTTACCATGAACGCCGGAGAATAGATCAAAGATTTTAGATCAGCTTCTTTTATATTTTTAACTTTCATTCGCGCAGAAACTCCAAAAGCAATTGATATCTTATGAACATCCCCGCCTCCTGAAAGCGCTTTAATTTTTAGTATGGCACTCTGTTGCCGGTAATTTTTCCCTTCGAAAAAGCCAATGGTTTTTAGCTCAAAGATCGAACTGCCCAGCGAATAACCAACTTTTGCTAAACCAAACGGAAAAAGATTCCCCCCGAGGAGTAGCATACTGCCAGTTCTTGTACTTGCATTTTCAACATAAATGATTTCGTCTGGTAGCTCTATCTCGAAAAAGTCTTTATACCGCTCTTTTTGAAGTGCTGCTTGTTCGTCATTTAACCGTTTTTTTTCAAGTTCGTTTTTCAACTCTTCCACTTCACGTTTTTCCCTTTGAAGCGATTCTTCTCTCTCTTGAGCAAGCTTCACCTCTTCAACCTGCTTCTTTGCTGATTCAATCTCCAATTTATCTTTGTCAAATTGAACGGCTTGCTTCTCTTTTTCAATTTCCAGTTTTAGTTCTTCGAGTGAAATTCTATAGTAGTCGGTTTTCTTCACTTGTATAAAACTCAGATACCATTTCGCTTCGGCATCATAATATCGAGCAGTTATTTTCATCCCTTGCATCGGAACGTTAGTTATTAGTTGCGTTGAGATTTGGGTGTGTTCTTTTACTTCACCCTCATTCTCTTCAACCTCTTTCTTTATGATGTTTGAGACTTCCAACTTTACTTGCGAAGCGAATTCAACAAATGCTTTCTGATCAGACTCATCATAAGATCTTTGCGAAGCCCCTATTCCATAGTAAGTGATGCCAAGAGAATCAATCGCAGTCATTCCTCCGCTGAGATAATTTGTCGCCCATTCCGGAATGCCATCTTGAGCTCTAACTGAAGCAATGAAAAGTAAAAAGAATACTACTCTTTTCATAATGGAATAATCTCAGCTCCCACATTTTTATAATCGGGCATACATCTTCCGATATCGGCTCCGAGATAGGTCGGATCGCACACTAAATATTTTTTGTTTTGGTATGAGATTGCATCTCCGTCAACTCCCTCAATTAAAACTGCTGTTGCAATATGATCGGGGAAATCAAGCAGCACGACTTCCAAATGTAGCAGCTTTTTCACGAGGTATGAAAACAGAATTGATCTATCCTCACAATCGGAATAGCGGTAAAATAGCGACTCTTCCGGGAACATCGGTTTTTCAAATCCAAATTGCTCGTCATCGGTTTTATATTCTGTTGCTTGCTGTACAAAATGAAGAAGAAAATTCAACGCATCACGCTGCGTTCTCTTTTCAATTGCTTTTGAAAGTTGTTGTAGTAATTCTGTCTCCGCTGCTTCGGTCATTTTGGTGTGCGGATAGAGAGGAAATTTTGTCTGCGGATAATAGAGATAAAACTCTGCCGCTGCTCTGTTGTAAGGAAGAGTAAACTGCAAAACTTCTCCATTATAATTAATGTTAATGGTTCGCTTCTCTATGCTGTCACTGATCTTCAACGGTTCTCTAATAGACATATCAACCGGATTAGTGCTGCCCGGAAAATCTTCTTTATAAACAAAAACATCGTCAAGATTTGGTTCACGTTTACTTTCGAAGTTTACCACATACAAACGAACCCCGTTTGTGGTAAAATAGGATAAACCAAAGAGCTCGTCTGTAGTAGCGATTAAAAGCAATACATCGCTTCCTCGATAGGCAACACGAGAAATGTATCCGCTTTTAACCAACATAAACCAAGCAAATAAATTCCGGAGATTTGGGTCATCGTAAATCTGTTTTGTGAAAGAAAAGTAAAACACTGCCAAACCCCAATCGTTTAACCGTAATTTTTGTTGATAAGATTTTCCTTGCGCTACAATATTTTTATAATCTGTTTTACTCATTGCCTCCCAAAACTGGGCTACAGATTTGTTTGATATCGGTTTTGTTAAGGAAACCGGAAACGATTTATCATAATTAACTTCAATAGTTGACCCGAAATATTCTATGTTAGCTGAGACTCCTTTTTGCGGTGTAACAATCTGCGGTTCCGGCTGCTGAATCGGTACTTCCGGTTTTCTTAATTCACGAACCGGTTCTTGTGTAACGGGTTTAGGTTGTTCACTTATTGGTTTTTCTTTTGCAGTTGGAATGGTTACCGGCTCTGTTTTAATCTCCGGTTTGAAAACGGGAAACGTTGTTGGTTTAGGCTTCTCTATTAGCTGAGGCGCTTCTTTTAATCCTCCTTTTATCCATTCTTTTTTTAGGAAGTCAGTGAACTTTTTATCCTCTTCACTTATATACGTCTCAAGTTTTTTCTTTTCCGATTCCAACCACTTTTGATAGTCATCTTGTGCATATAAACCGATATTGCAAAAGAGGAACACAATTATCCACGTCTTTTTCATACTTACTCCATTAATTTTTCTAAATCACGATAGCTCTTTATAATATGCTTAACTTTTGCCGTTGTTGAAACAAAAAGTACTTTCTGTTTCTCTGTCAACTCGCTGTGATATTTCACTTCAATAAGTTCTTTCTTCTTTGTCATAAAGTCTATTTCAATTTTATCTTGCAGCAGATAAGCCGGGTCTAAATGCTTGATCGAAAGAAATACATGATTTTCAAAAAGACTTCCCTTATCACGGAAGCCGGTAAATAGCGTTCGAATACCTAAATCCGGCGCATAGATTTTCTTGGGAGAAAGAATCCTTTCGTTCGTTTTTCCGTAACGGGGAAGAAGATAAATTAAATAGCTGTCGGCAAACATTTCCAAATACCTCTTTGCCGTATCGGGCGATATCTTTAGAATATTTGCGGTTTTGTTAATGCTGATTTGTTTTCCCGCTCTTTCCATTAACAAAAGGAAAAAGTCCTCAAGCGCTTGAGTGTTTTTAACGTTGTAAAATGAGGAGATATCTTTGCGAATTATATCATCAACGAGTTCTTTCAAATATTCAATATCGTTATGAAGTACAAACTCGGGGATACCACCCGTTTCAAGATAGTTCTCAAAATGCTTATCAAGAAGATGTTGATCGCTCTTAGAAACAGTAATGTTTTTGAATTGTAAATATTCACGGAAATTCAATGGCAATACTTCTATCAAAACATTTCTTCCCGTGAGAAAAGGCTTCTTGCTTTTTAAGATTGATGCGCTTGATGACGAGGCGAAAATTTTAACATTCTGGCTGTCGAAAAGATTCTTGAGTTGTTGTTCATAATCTTTGTGGTAGGTTACTTCATCGAAAAACAGATACACCTTTTGCCTAAAAGAAAGTGAATGAACTCTCCGGTAATCCTCGACGATTTCTAAGATTGTTTTTCTCGTTAACCGGTAATCGTCTAAGCAGATATAGAAAATGTGTTCGGGTTTGACGGAGTGGACTTCAATCATCTTCTTTATCAAAAGCTTCATTAATGTTGATTTTCCTACGCGGCGTAAACCGGTAATAAAAACCACCTCTTTTTTATTAAGTGATCGCTCTAATCGCTGTAACGGTATCAGCCGCTCAACTACGCCGCTTAAACGGAACTCATTCTCCCACCAGGGGTTGTAACGGTAAAACAATTCTTCCATAATTTTCATCCTTCGTTTTACGAAATATACGATACCATCGGATAGTTTACAACATATTTAACCGATACCATCGGATAGTTTTTTTAATCTTTCTCCCATCGGTATTTAAGTAATTTTGATAATCGTCTTAGCAAGGAGTTATTCAGTTGATAGCAGAAGAAAAGGCAACAATATATTATTCATGGTTTCTTCTTTAATAAATCTCTTTCAAGAATACAGATTTCAGTAATCAGTTGATGCATTCCAAATTCCGGATGCACAACGCAACTTTTAAACGAATATTTTTACTAAAATAATTGCAAACTAATGCCGCGCAAACATCTCCATTTGCATCACGAATTGTTTTATCAATCAACTCAGATGGCAAGTATTCTCCTTTGCCAACAACGCGCATTTCGTTCTGGGCACGAACGGCAATGCTTGATAATATGATGATTATGAGTAGTGTATGTTTTTTCATAAGTACCTATGGATTTTGATAATTTTCATTTTTTCTTCTTTATCGGTGAAGATAGTTTTTTGATTTCCTTCTCCAAATCTTTAAGCTGCTCAAGCTCAGTCGCTGCTTCAATCTGTTTGAACTTTTGAAATTCGGCAAATGCTTTATTATCTGCTTGCTGCTTTGTTATTTTACCAGGATTATCAAGTATTTCTTTTTCGTTAATAATGAGAATGTCGTTAAGTTTCTTAA